>Ga0209712_10000111_pt1 | contig 69261 bp, 100 predicted proteins | sample ArcOceMetagenome_FD_187443 | JGI IMG/M metagenome (GOLD analysis project Ga0209712, IMG submission 187443) | Marine eukaryotic phytoplankton communities from Arctic Ocean - Arctic Ocean - Greenland ARC118M Metagenome (SPAdes) (version 2) | ecosystem: Environmental > Aquatic > Marine > Oceanic...
TTTTTTAAATTAGACAGGAGTGGTAGTATGGAATTATAAAGCTTATTAAGTTTATCTTCTAATTCGTGCACATTAGCTGAAGCTTCAGTTGCAAAAACTTGACTAGTCTGCACTGCTTCTAATTCGTGTTCATCGACAGCAGTAAAGCCAAAGTCGAAATCTAATAAATCTGCCATATATAATCTCCTATTAGTTATTTATAAGAGTTAATTACCTAATTGCCATCCCAGTTAAGGTCATTGTGTGCTGCCATTGAATCCTTGTATGACTTTCTATCATACTTGGATGCATCTGGGTGAGTTACCGGCCTATGAAGCTTATCCATATTCTTTTTTACAGGATTCTTCTTCCCGAATATAGTATCATAATTATCGGCATAGTTTTTGCCAGGCCGCTGTTTTGAACCTTTGCCGCCGTGCGTACTTCCCTTGGACATTACATGATCCCGCGCTTGGTTAATTCATTTCGGATCTTCTGCCGCGATTTAGGCGTAGTGTTTCCGTTATCATAAGCCGTTTGCAATGTTGAAGTCTCAGTTGACTTCATATAGAAGTGTTCAGTAGAATTCTTTGACGTTGCTTTCAGTCTTACGGTTTGACTTGGTTTAAATTTAATTGGCATAACGCCCCCTATTTTACTAATTCTAAGAAATCATCAAATACGCCTGGATTATCTTTGCAGACCCTTTCGAGGTTTCGTGTTAATGTTTCAAGCCCTTGCTTGTTATTCATTTCTTTCAGGTCTGCTACTCTTGCCTTAATCTTATCATAGTCGAACTTATCAGCAGCATATATCTTAGGTTTCCATACTACGGTAGAATCCTTTGGCATGCCATAATATCTTCCGTCATTAATGAATTTTACTGGTTGTGTCATAATTTACTCCATTTATTTAATTTATACTGTTATTATACTACACTTTGATACTAAAGTAAACACTTTATTTATAATTTTTCACCCACTTCAAACCCCCTAAATGTCTTAAATCTAGGGAACCTTAAACTATATTCACCACTCTCTGCCTGAGTAATAGCATCAGCTCTTATTTCTACTAACTGACCTATAACAGAATCTTTGTTATTCCAAATGGATTCTCGCATTTCATCGGATAGGCCTGAACCAACATTGACACCAATAAGAACATCATCGTCTACACCTTCGCATACAAGAGCACCAGTTGTTCCTTCAAACTTACCCTGGCCTTCTTCTACATCCATAACGGTTAGTGTAACCTCAATGACTGGTTTAATTTTTAACCATGCCTTTGATCTCTTATTGACATACAAACCGTCACTTGGTTTAATCATCAAGCCTTCATATCCCTCTGCCAGAGCTTTCTTATTCATAGCTTTAAAGGCTGCTTGGCCTTCGTCTGTTGAGAAGTCTATTTCCTGATGTTTAACATATCTTATTGCTTTAGAAATTTCACCAAAGGTTGACCAATATATGTTTGCCAGAGCTAGTTTGTTCTTTCGTTCTAGTTGAGGCAGAGTTCCCTTACCAGCATTATATTCATCAAGTGGCAACTGATCAAATACTGCAAAGTAGGCATCGGTAGTATCTACGTCGGTCTTTCTATAGACTTGTTTCATAAGTTCTTGGAAATTCTCACTCATGATTTCACCGTCAAACATCATGTTGTTACACCCACTGGCAGCAAACTCTTCTTCGATGTGAGGAAAGTTTGTTAGTATCTTACCGTTCCGACTATAAAGGGTGCAACTGTTATTCTGAACAATAGCAATACATCTAATGCCGTCATACTTGTATTCAACTAGTGTCTTAGTGAGTGCGGCCATTGTCTTTTCATTTTTAGTCCCATCATGAGCCAACATACAACCCCAGATAGGGATTGTCTTCGGTATCATCTTGTTGACGGTGCGTTCCGAAAATCCGGCCTTGAAATCCTTGAGGAGAATCGGCCTATACCAATCATTCCATGTATCACTGCAACACCCTTGGGCTACTTTTGCAATAGCATCTCTTGCAGCATGACCCGTGAGTTCTCTACTGATTAACTTATCCAACAGTTCTTTAAACCTAGGCCATGTTGATTCTGAAAGTTCTTCGTTGTAAGTGTAAGCTCGATAGTGGTCTATTATGGCCGGAACATCTTTAGTACCGTACGTGATCAACGGAGTTAAGGCATACTTAAGGCCTTCGATAAACTGTTCGTTATCTTTATTATCCAACACTACAGCCTGCTTAAACAGTTTACTATTATCAGATCTTAGTAGTTGAATTATCTTACAAGGTTTCATACTATTCTCCAGTGATGTGTTTATATATTTCTTTCCACCTATAGAATCTTGGAATATCACCCTTATATTGAGCATTATGTTCATGAGCTACTAAGATTGAATTAAGACCCAATTCAACACCGAGTTCGGCATTTGCAACTTTATCTTCAACCCAGAAACAACCAGTATCTCTGTATGGTTCTAGGGCTTCATCTTTATCAGCGCCACATTCTAGACATATCACTTCGTCCCACAATTCTCTTCCGAATAGTAGGTCTAGGTTTTGATATCTTAGTCTTTGTGCATACTTATCACTACTCAATGATGTGATACAGTGGAATCTATATCCATGTAACATATTGAGTCTTTTCATGTAATAAACAGCATCTCTTAGTGGTGGTAGAAATGCTACGGCCGCGGATGAATTAAACTGTCTTACTAGTCTCTTTGCTAGATTAACTTCTAAATGGAACCTCTTAGCAACATCATATTGTTCTGAGTCCATTGTGGGTATTCCCTGGTGATGCATCCATTGTGTGAATGAGTATTCCCAGTCACATAGTACACCATCACAGTCAACCAATATTATATTTTCTTTCAAGGGCATATCTCTCCGTTTATTTAATTTATAGGTACATTATACCACACTTAGCACCAAAAGTAAAGTGTTTTTTGAAAATAAATGAAAATAAATGACGTATTATCGGCCGAAGAGCTTGCGGCGCTTATATTCCGCAATTGTTTCTAATAGCTTATTGCTCCAGTTATCACGGTGTTCAATAAAAACTTGAGCACCTTCGTCGCCTGCAATTAGGGTTACCAATTGAGTAATTGGCATACCAGTCCTTTCTTCCCACATAATGGCATAAGCAGTCTCTTGTATAAAGTACCCCTCGCACCACTCCTTCTTTTTGTGTTTAGCTGCTGTTTTATAGTCAATGATAGAATTCGCGCCATCCCATACACCTACACAATCAACTCTACCAGCAACACCAAGGTGGGTTGAGTATAAGGCAGCTTCTTGAGCATAGACCTTTGTTAATCGTTTATCGAGTATATCTTTGACTTCGGCAAAATTAGATTTAACAATAAGATTAGCATCTTTGAAGTAATCCTCTTCGTTGTCTACATATCGTTCCAATACTGCATGAACTGATGTTCCTCTAGTAGAAGCTCTTCGTGATATCTTATTGGCTTCTTTCTCCCCGACCCGAGCTCGCCATGCTCTTATGTGGTCCTCACTCAGTATTGAAAGTACTGTAGTAACAGAAGGAAAATTGACACCAGTAGGAGCGGCATATGTTCTGCCAGTGGCTGCAGTCGTAGCGACCAAATCTGTGTAACCCAAATCAATTGTTTCATGTTCAAAGTTTCCCATTTTCTACCAGTTCCTTAGTCATAATAAAGTCTCTCACAAGACCGCTTCGCACAATATCTTCCCACGTGAATTCAACATGGTCAAATAATTTCATATTGGTTAGAATCTTAGTGAATTTCTCCAACCCCTCCTTGTCGCTTTGTTTACCAAAGTCTGTCTGGTAATAATCCCCGCACATAATGAGCCGTGTGTTATTACCTAACCTAGTAATCACCGAACATAATTCATGATAGGTTAGATTCTGTGATTCATCAATCATCACAATGCAATCGGATAATGTGATACCTCTCACAAATGATGTAGTTAAAAATTCTATGGCGCCAGCTGCTTCTAGTTTAGTCCAAGCATTACCATCTTCAAACAACTGTTGTAGAATAGCTTTATATGGAGCCTTATATGCTTCCTCTTTCTCTTCCAACGTCCCGGGTAAGAAACCCATATCACGTGTTGGTACAGCAGAGCGAACTATGATGAGCTTAGATTTCTCTTTACTACCCAGAATATCCTCTAAAGCTAGATACGTTGAGATAAAGGTTTTACCCGTACCGGCACTGCCTGAAAGTACCATATTAAAACCTTCTTTGTATGATGCAAATACAGTTTTCTGTGCCTTAGTTAATGGGTCTAGCTTGGTCAAATGTTCATATCTTAACCGTGATGGTTTTTGGCTCATTTAGTGTTTATCCTATTTCGGTCTTTTGGGGGCATTCCTGCTTGTATTCTTTGTTGTACTTCTTTCCAGCCATTTCCGGCTTTAGTTAAAACCGATCCGTCTTTACCTGAAATAAATTTCGGAGCCGCTATAACTTGTTGGATATTCTTATCCTTAACGTGTTCTTCCATGTCAGCAATAGACATCATCTTGGTATATATTTCACCCGATGTTAAATCCTTAAAATCATACATTGGCATGTTTAAACCATCCCGGCGTTAGCCTATTTGTCCATGTCATATTGAACTTGGACTTCTTAGTTACATAGTATTTATGGTATGACTCTACAGGGCTCTCAGTGATACACTGAGGCTCGTTCTGCATTGCCAACTTAAATGGGGTTAGTGGTCCGTGTGGAATATTGTTAGGTTTGTTAGACAATATTGATTCCAACTTAGTTTGGGTCATGTGAATCTTGTTATACCTGTGGGTATATTCATGACATAGAGCCATAAAGTGGTCATATAACCATTGGTAATTTGCAGAGGATTCTCGTACCCATATAGAGCATGGATGATTATGGTGACAGGCCTTGTATAGCTGACTCTCTAAAGCGTTCTCCAGATAAAAGTACTGTAACATACTACCTGATTTTGAAGCTCTACGTTCCATAACACCATCTAACATTCGGTGAGAGGTAGATAACATTTGTGCAGACTCGACAATCATCTTAACTACGTGTTTGTCACACTGCTCTTGGGCCGCAATAACGGGGTCTTCATTAAGTATAAAAATATTCATAATGTATATTATATCACAATTCCGATCAAATGTAAATAGTAGATAACAAGTTTTTTAATAAAAATATCAATCCAACGCCATTTAATATGATTAGAGCTCTATCATGCCATAGCACTGATACCCATAACCATAGCGCTATACCACAAGCTGATAAGCCTAAGTCTACCATTTGTAATCCGTCAATGCCTCTAATTGACATCGCGCTTAATACGAAAATTGATGCAACCCATTTAATATACCAATCAGTGGTATGTTTAGGTGTTGCTGACTTAAAGATCCGCTTTGAATTAGCTATTTCTTTTGGGTCATATTTAATTTCTTTCATCAATTGCACCTTGCATTAAATCATAAAGTTCAAATAGATCAACATCATCATATTCGCTCATACTATATTTTAATAGTATTTCATCACCAGCCTCAATATCGCGTGTGGTGAATAAGTAGCACGTTTCTAGATCACTATACTGATCTGGATAATCAATAGCACTGCAGTTAGGATTTTCTGTGTGGTTTATAAACCCGCCGAGTGGAGTTCGTATCCACTCATCATTTATGTAAATCCTAAGCAATCCTAAATTTGTATCTTCTGCTATATCTTCTATAGCAAATAAGCCGAGACCATGGACACCACTTTCTCTAATTGTTAACGCTTTTGGCAATGGTCTATATGTATTATTGAAGTGTGTCATAGTCATGTTCGCGGCCGTTCTTCTAGTCTCCCTTTATTGAATCCATTTGTTCAATGTACTGACTCATGTATTCGATTTTCTTACCTATTTTATAAGCAAGAGTATCTTTACCTTTTCGTTTCAGTTTCTTTTGATAGTATATAGCTTCTCGTTGGTCTTTCCGAAGCCTTTCAATTTGTACATCCATAATAGTTCCTCCTCATGGTTAATTGAACTCTATCATAATGTAAGGGATTGTTAAATAGGCATTGCCTCCAGTTGGGTTAGGGTGTTATAGTTTTAAAAGGTTAGGAAAAGCATCTTTTATCATGATTTTCGTGATACCTTTGTATTTTATCGACTTGTCCTTTGCAGCACAAACTAATGCAGCTTCACTTGGGTGCAGCTTTTCTAGCAACTGGACAAACATCGACTCTCTCTTGCTCTGTTTCATTGACGAATACGGACCTTTGAAAAAGTATGCAAACATCTTATACTCTCTGTGGAGATCTGACCAACTACTGTCATCAGGGGCTTCGTCAACTTTATATGGTGGTGATCCTTCAGGCAATAATGAGATAATATCATCGTCAAAATTGATCCTTAGGATATCCCGCAATGCGGGTGATGTGTTATCTTGGAGATACTTAACCTTTTCGGCTTTGGTTAGTAGTTTTCCTGCTGAAGTTAGTACTTCAGATATTCTTAGTTTATTCGACATTGTAAAATTCCTCTACGACTTCAATCAAATGTGTGCATCGTTTGTTAATTAGATAGTTTAGTACTTTCATTTTCATGGGCAGTTTTTGCCCTTCAAAAGTATTTATAATGTTTTGTTGTACAGCATTTGGTATCTCTGTCAAATCAATAAGAGTTTTATTTCTTTGATAGTTTCTGTACTCCTCTTCGGTCATATGACTTTTGAGGTCATCAGCATTTTCCATCCAGTGGTCAACTTTCGTCTGTCTTAATGGTGTCTGACTAGCGCCTTCGGTAATAAATGTAGCATCCTTGGATAATACATTTGGTATACCGTCACCCGAATCACCGCGCATAATGTGATTAAAGAGATATGTTCGTGGGTTCTTATCTGTGACAACTTTCTTTTGAATAGGACTCCACTGCTTTACGTTATTATAACGTTGCAGTTGGATAAAGTCTTTATCAGATGAAATGATCATAACGGGTTCACCCTTACCAAACTCTTGTGTTTCCATAGCTAGAGCACCGATAACATCATCAGCCTCACAGCCTTCTATGTGGATAACCTTGTACGGTAAGTTAGCTTGGATCTCTTCACGGACTAGATTTACAATACGGAATATCTCGTTCCAATCCATAGTCGATTCTTCTTTACCTTTCCTGCGTTTTGCTTTGTATTCGGGAAAGTATTGTCTGCGCCAAGTGTTCATACCGTCGGCACAAATCACCATCTGACCATACTCTGCTCGGTGACGTTTATTGTACATCCTAATAGAATTTAGGATCATATGTCGAATCATGTTTTCATCATTAAGTTTTTGCACTATTATGTTGGATAGTGCGATCTGACTATAATCAAGTAGTATCATTGTTTTTATGCATCTCATTTATTTTAAGGAATAGATCATCTAGGTCAATATGTGTTGAATGTTCAAGGCCGAAGTATCTTAAAAACATCGCGTTGATAAGATTAGCAATAACAAACATATCCTTAGATTCTGGGTTATCTTCATTTCTGAAGTCAAAGTCATCAAAGGGTGTATGTTCGCCTTGTTCGGAGATTTCTACCAATATGGTATCGATTTCCTCTAGCAAGAAAGCAACAAGCTCTGCGGACTCTTCGGCGCAGAATACTGCCATTTCTTCTTCATCTCGTTTTCGCTGTTCTATTCGCGAAGCTGGAAATTTAATTATATTGTTTTTCATAATAGGTATATTATATCACATAAATGGGCAAAAGTAAACACTTATTTTAATAAATTTTTAACGGTTCTGCCACCTATTCGGCAAGCTATGATACCGTTATAGTACTCTTCTGTGAGTAAAACCTCGCGCTCAAACTGTTCTTTAGCTTCCATATATGATAATTCTCCCTTTGCCTTACATAAGTGTAGGATTTCCCTGTAGAACGTATCTGGCCCCTGTGTTTCTAAATCAGCAACTAGGTGCTTATTCGACCCCCAATATGTTCTCCAATCGGATTCAACTAAAGTTTTCTTTCGCCTTTTCCTTTTCTTGGTTATCGGCAATGTTTTTTGACTCCAGAAGAATTTTTTCCCAACATACTTTCGTGATGTTGCTCGGTTCGTTATCATGTATACCATTCCATACGCGTCGTCTGGACTGAACTCTTCGGGCGGCTGCCATTCGGATCCTTCGTATTGCCATGGGCTATTACTCTTCTCGGTTGTAGTCAAAGTCGTCTTGATAGTCATACGCATCCTCATTAATATTGGACGCAATCCCACAGTTGGGGCAGAACCGATCATCGGTATCCCATTCGTCCACTATAGATATATAGGACATTTTTAAGCAGTGGTCACAGGATACAATATTCCATGTTAAGGGTACATCAATATCCAACACAGTACTCCTCAAATTGGTTCCAGCCACCTATACTTTGGCCGTCAATAATAATTTGTGGGAATGTCCTAGCAGTAGGAAATAGTTCAAACAGCTGCTCTCTGGTAAAGTCGACTCCTAACTTAAATACTTTAAATTCTGCTTTATTAGAATCTTGTAACGATTCAGCCTTTCTAACTGCCATGTCACAGTATGGACAGTTATCTTTGCTATAAATTGCAATTTGCATATTATCTCCTAAATTATAAACTTAAAGTTGCCATGGTTTCGGTGGTAACATCTTGTTTTACACCACCGGTAACATAACTACTAATTTCGGTTTCCTGTGGCGCTACTTGAACATCACTACCTCCAATCCATTTTTGAGTCCACGGTAATGGGTTTGCTTGTGGTGTTGTGTATGGGCAAGGTAGTCCGATAGCTCTCATTCTTTTACATCCAATCCATTCAACATAGTCTGATAGAAGTTTACCATTCAAGCCTATCATTGACCCATCCTTAAATAGATACTCGGCCCATTCCTTTTCTTGCTCGATCACACTCACATATAATGCAATAGCATCCGATTCCATTTCCTTTGAAATTTTAACGTAGTCTGGGTCTTCCTGTAACAATTTCTTAATCATTATGGAAGTACCAGCAAGGTGTGTATTCTCATCCCTAGCAATAAATTTAATAATCTTAGCATTGCCTTCCATTTTCTTTAACTCAGCAAATGCCCATGAACACGCAAAGGATACATAGAACCTAATACCTTCCAATGCATTAGCCGACAGTAGAGCCATCCATATAGCTCTCTTGTGATCCATTGTTTTAGTGGCCGTGTTATTACAAGACATTAGCTCGTCATAGTATTTGGCAATATGTTCGCCGCAATTCATTATTTCTGGGACATTTAACATCTCATCAAATATCACAGATGGGTTGGCATAGATGTTTCTAATGATGTGTGTATATGATCGAGAGTGTATTGTCTCAAAGAATGACCACGTTTCGATCCAGTTCTCAACTTCGGGTAGTGATACTATGGGCAAAAATGCGAGATTAGGTGCTCTTCCCTGCACACTATCAAGGAGGATTTGACGTTTTAGATTAGATGTAAATATGTGTTGTTCATGTTCGGTGAGACTTTCAAAGTCCTTCTTATCTTTTGAAATATCAACCTCTTCGGGTCTCCAAAAGAATCCAAGTTGTTTCTCCGTAATTTTATCTATCTGCGGATACTTTAGCTCATCAAATCTTTGTATATCAACCGGCTCGTCTAAAAACATATTTTTCTCAAGGTGTGACTTTTTATTCTTCTTTAATACTGCCATAATCAATTTTTCCTGTTTGTCTGAGTCGTTTGTTATATGAGCGTTTGGCTCTCTTTATCATGTTTTTGTGAGGCTGAAGTAATTTACGCCACCCTGTGTGTACGTCATATTCATCACCACCCTTTAGAGGGATTCTCTCTTTCTTCATATCTTACAACTCTCGCAGTCTTCGTCGTCAATTTCAGTTATAGGCAGGTCAGGGATGTCTTCATGCTCACCAGCTCCATCATTGGTATTAAAGTAGTACAGTTGTTTCAGGCCGTATTTATATGCCGTGACTGTATCCTTAATCATCTCTGACATAGGAATCTTATTGTCTTCGTAGTGCGCTGGATTATATGAAGTATTAACACTAATGCCTTGATCAATATACTTCTGCAAAATAGCACAAATCTTTAAGTATCCATCCGGCGATGTTTGGTCCCACAGCAGATCATACTTATTCTTTAGGTGATGATACCCAGGAACTACTTGAGCCATGACACCATCTTTGGACTGTTTATAGCTCACTAACGCACGTGGTGGTTCTATACCATTAGTGCTGTTAGAAATCTGTGCGGAAGTTTCGGCTGGCATTAAAGCCATGAGAGTCGAATTGCGGATACCATGTTCTATGAGTTGATTTCTAAGCTTGTTCCACGGTAATCGTTCATTATGCTCTATCAAATTATTTATCGCACTCTTATATGTATCAATTGGGAGAACTCCAGCAGCGTATTTTGTCTCGTTATTTAGTGGAATTTTACCCTTTTCTTCTGCCAGATTAGCTGAAGCTTTAATTAAATAGTAGCTCCACGCCTCTGCATATTGGTCGACTGTATCAAAGGCGCTCTCGTCATATTTCATGCCTCGCTTGGCTAAGAAGTAAGCTAAGTTGATAATACCTATACCAAGAGGTCTACGGTTCATAGTTCCCCTCTCTGCAGCACCAATTGGATATGATTGGTAATCCAATAACTCATCCAGAGAACGGACGGCTAGATCACAGTATTTTTCAAACTCAGATGGGTCGTTGATTAATCCCCAATTGATAGCAGATAGAGTACATAGTGATATTTCACCTGTGTCGTCGTTGAAGTTATCCATGGGCGTTGTAGGTAAATCTATTTCACAACACAGATTACTCATCCTAATTGGAGCCTTCTCTGCAATGAAAGCACCATGGTCATTAGCGTGATCAACATTCATTAAATAGATACGTCCAGTATCCTTTCGTTCTGTTAGAAACTGAGAGAATACTTCCAAGGCAGTTAACACTTTCTTCCTAATAGATTTGGTTTTTTCATATCTCTCGTATAATTTTTGAAACTTATCCTGATCGGCAAAGAAAGCTTCATATAAGCCTGGGACATCACTAGGGTCAAACAAGGTAATATTACCACCAGTCAATAAGCGCTCATACATCAGTTTATTGAATTGGAATGCATAGTCCATATGCCTAACACGATTCTCTTCGGTTCCCTTATTATTCTTTAGAACAACTAGATCTTCAAATTCATAATGCCAAACGGGTAGATATACTGTTGCTGCACCTCCTCTCACACCACCTTGACTGCACGACTTAACTGCAGATTGGAAGTATTTAAGGAATGGGATTAATCCAGTGTGTACTATAGAACCATCGCCGACCTTCGAACCATTAGCTCTAACCGAACCAGCTCCGATGCCTATACCAGCCTTCTTACTGATATACTTTACTATTGAAGTGGCAGTAGCGTTAATAGAATCAAGACTGTCACCAGATTCAATAAGCACACAGCTCGAAAACTGACGGGTCGGCGTCCGTACACCAGCCATGATCGGCGTAGGAAGCGAGATATAGAATTGAGATATTGCATCATAATAATCCTTAACATATTTTAAACGGGTTTCTTTTGGGTATTCGGCGAATAGTGTAGCGGAGACCATCATATAAAGCATCTGAGGAGTTTCATAGTGGGTCTTAGTTCTTCGATCTTGAACCAAATACTTTCCACGAAATTGTTCCATACCAGCATAGGTAAAGGTATCATCCCGGTCATGTTTTATATGGGAATTAAGTTCGTGCAACTCGGATAGAGTGTACTTATCCATAATTTCACTGTCATATACTCCTCGAGTTATATTAGCCTCAATGAGATCAGTCAACGTCCAAGGTTCATACTTCCCGTAAACCTCTTTCCGAAGTTTATAGTTGATTAGCCTAGCGGCTACAAATTGGTAATTAACAGTGTGTTCCGATATTAGTTCGGCCGCACTTTTGATTAGTAGTTCGTGTATGTCATACGCAGGAATCTTGTCGAACAACTGGATATTGGACTTTAGTTCTATCTCTGAGATAGATACTCCAGTTATATCCTTAGTCGCCCATTCAAGGACTTTGTGTACCTTTTCTAAGTTGAATTCCTGAGTGTTGCCATCACGCTTTGTGACGTTGATTTGCATTATATTAGTCCCATTCATTGTATTCCCGTGTTTAATAGTATATATTATATCACAAAACCACTGCTATGTAAAGTGTTATTTTACATTTTTTGTAATATATTTCGCTATACGGGCGGCATCCATATTATATATGGTTTCTAGGTCTTCTTCAATTCCGTCGATTCTATCAACCAACTCTTGGTATCCATCGAAGCCATCAAGACCACATGGTGGATGAGCGATTTTCTCGAGGAGTTCGATACGTTCGGCCATCGCGGGGTATTGCTTTCTGAATTTAGCATCTTTCTTGGCTAACTCAAGATCGTACTTTACAGCAAAGTGTTGCATAAAGGCGTCTACTTTCTTCTGGAACCATATACCTATTGTAGTACCTTGGAACCAATTATAGAATGATGACCCGATTACGGATGATAGGATAGACTTTAGGGATAATATCAGTAACCAATACATATTACTTCCCCTTTTTGGCTAATTTCTTCAGTGCTTGTACATAGTTAGGCATTCCATGGTCTACTACACCATCAAAGAACTTCCAACGTTTCCATGATTGACCAATACCCTTAAAGAAATCTCTCCATGATGGGCCATCGGCTTTATTACCATCACAATCAAAGTAAATCATTTCACCATGATGTACAAATCCTAACCATGCTGGTGGCATTCTACATACTATATCATTGTTATTCATCATTCGGTAATGATCACATTTGATATTCTTTATAAAGAGTGGTCCTCCGACTCTTGGCGAACCAAAGGTGAAGAGTTCTTTAGGCTGATAACGTGTGGCACTAATGGTAGCCATAGCAGCACCCAGACTATGCCCAGTAAAATATACATCTTTGGTTGCCTTTAGTTGACTATTCTTATCTAGAATTTTTACAATTTCCATCCATACATCATCTACTTCTTGTTGGAAACCACCATGCACTTTACCACCGGCGACAGCACTATTCTTAATAACTTTAAGATCAGCTAATACATCATTCAATTTAGCGGGTTCTGTACCTCTGAATGCAAACCAAAGGTTATGACTATCCTTAGTCACTAACACCTCAGCACCATCAACACTGATTAAATTAGCATTGGTAAATCCTAATTTTTTACATGCTTCAGCTGCAGGTTTAGGGTCCATATATGCAATGGCTGACAGTTTGGCGGCCAGTTCTGCCCTTTGCCATACAGTCATTGTTTCTTGTATATTATTCGTCGCCATCCTTTTTCTCCAGTTTAATTTCCACCCCAGCAGCTTTCTTATCATTTATCGTCACATTCCTATAGTACACTATCACTTCACCCAGCTGATTGATATATCGTTTAATTTCTTGAGTATTGTATGACATTAGCTCATAATCAGCAATTGTCATTGCTACGAATACAATATCACCACCATGCCTTTTCTTGATATCATCTACGAATTTGTCAAAATATGTGTGACCTTCTGGATACAAATCTTCACGGCCTAATTTACAATTGGACTTTTTAGTTTCAGGATCCTTTAAACACCCTTCGATGATTTTAGCATCTGAAACAACGAACCATTTGGGCTCTTTTAACTTTATGGGTCTTGGTAGTACAGGTTGTACTATATCAATCTGAATAGGTTTAGTTACAATTTTAACTTCACGAGGTGCTTGTTGAAGTAAGCTACATCCACTAATCGTTAAGAGCGCTAATACGCAAACTATCTTCTTGAATCGCATTGAATACCTCCTTTGTTCCATTATTAATTCGCTTCTCCACTAATCCAGGTTTAGCACTAGCAAGTTGGCCGAGATTGTGTCTACGGAAAACATCCATATACTCTGTCATTTGACTTTGATATACTTGGTTCTGAACTTGTTGACCTTGTAGAGCTTTAGAGGTAGTCTCTAAATTATCCTTTATAGCTTCTATCGTAGCTTTTTGTTCCTGTTCTCTCATATCCTGTGCTAGAATAACCTTAGCTTGTTCAGCTAATTGCAATTTCATTGGTACTATAGAGAACTGATGATAAAAGTACCCTGATATACCCATTGCGATTATAATTCCTATCAATACTTTACTCATAATTTATCGCTTTGCTTTCACTGCTTCATAAGCTTGTGCCTGAATCGAGGCTAGATTTTGTTTCTGAGCTTGAGCTTCCTTTTTGTTAGCATTAGCTTGGCGCTTTAGCAACATTCTTTCAACGAACTTCCGACCTTCTTTGGTCCGGCCGTCATAGGTTGCTTTCTTCTTTTTCTTAGGAGCAGCATCAGCTGGTAGTGATACTCCTGCACCTGATACAGAGTTTGCCGCAGCATCCTCCCAGCAAGTATTGAATTCTTTGAACTCCTTCATTTTTTTATTTCTCCAGTATTAAAGTATGCCACTTGATTAGTTTTGGCCAGATGTCCCTGATAGATGTTAGTACCAAACATGGTACCTATAGGTTTAGTGTGGTGTGATATTACTATCTTGTCGCCGGGTGTTCCTATTGCTTCACCCGTTAATTCACTAAACAGACTTTCAGTTAAGGTATATTGCCCTGGGTTCATGACACCATTCTTTTCAAAAAACACGGATTCGTTTAATGACTCATCAATATCTTCGAGTACTTCATCCAAAACCTTTTTAATTTGTTCTTCCGTTAGCCCTGTGTTTTCTTTAATTAGAAACAGTGCTGTAGCATAAGATGCCAACTTAGTTTTACCAAATGGCAACTTATTCAGTAGCCTTTTAACATTAAATACTAATCTATGAAATACTGTATAGACTTCTTTCTCTTCGGGTGTAGTAAGATCCCTACCTTTCTTAAGGTTCTTACCATCTTTATCAACGATGCCCTGTTCAAAAGCACCGGTCTTCTCCCACGGCGTTACTAACAACTTTAGGAATCTAAAGGCGTAGAATAAATCTGCTGTTCTTGAAATCAAACCCATTAAAGTTTCCTTAATGTATCTACTATGTTAATATCCATAGGTATCTCAACCTTGTAATCTTCGGGCAAATAATGTAGTAACACTAAGAATGGTTTTATATAAGGCCAGTGGATATCCTCAATCTTATACTCTATCATTCTATTTGCCGACGGGATACCAAATACGTTATAAATCACAATCAAGTGATTCAATATTAACCGTTCCTGTAAGTCCCCGGTTAATTCATAACGTCTCAGTAATCGCTTGAGGTACTTAAATCTAGCTAAGTCCTCCTTAAACTCTTCTACATCAAGGCATTCAGGATTGGTGTAGTTTTGAGCTGCAAACATCTCAAAGTTTTTTCTATTCAATGTATCAAATATTTTCATCATATATTATATATAACCCGTAGGTTAGGTACTAGTCTTCCTCATTATCGGATTCGTAGTTCTTGTCAACATAGTCAAAGAATTCCTTTTTCTTATCGCCTTCTAATTCAGCAGGAGATTTAACGCCAAACTTCTTTAGAGCCGACTGAAAGAATTTTTTATACTTCTCTTGCTTTGCAGAAGCTTCAGACTGGACACTTTCATTAGCAAGTCTTAGAGCATCGTCTACTGCTTTAGCCTTTGAAAGACCTTTCTTTAACTTCTCGATCTTCTTAACAGCACCAGTCATGTCACCGCCCATTTCTTTAGCAATTTTTACTGCTTTAGCTTCAAGAGGGTCACCAGCTTCTTTAACTTCCTTTTCGTCTTCGTCTTCGTCTTCGTGCTTATCTTCTTCAACTTCATCCTTATCACCGTCTTTAGCTTTCTTCTTAGCAATAGCGGCTTTAAGGGCAGGAGGTAATTCACCTTCAGCAACTTCTTCTGACTCTTCTTTTACAACAGTTCCGTCTTCTTTATCACCAGACTTCTTAACCTTGTGCTTACCTTTAAACTCTTTCTCGCCTTTGGCTTTAGGCTCTTCGGGAGATTCGTCAACATCAGGTGCTTCGTGGGTGTAACCTTTATCCATAAGGTCTTTGTGTTCAGCTTCATCTTTAGCTGAAACCTTCTTACCTTCAGGACTCCACATATCATGGGGATACGTGACTTCCTCTTCTTCTTTTATCTTTTTACCTTCAAGCACCGCACTGACAGAATCAGCAATGCTCATAGTAATATCATCATTTAATTTCATAGTAGTTCTCCTATTGTATGAAAAGCATTCCTGCAATAGCGGCAGCGGATGCTGTCAATACTATCCAGAATATCTTGTTTATAACATTTACGGTTGATTGGTTATCTCTAACCATAGCATCCAATGTCTCTATTCTATTTATAACTGCTAGAATTTGAGCTCCTTGCTGCTTTTGTATATCCATAAGAGTGGATATCTTCTCTTCAGCTCTTGCAAGTGATATGATGGCATCAGACATAGAATCGAGCTTAGTTTCGATCCTATTAAGCCGACTCGATTGTTCATTTCTCTGATCTTGTGCTGTTGACATGTTTAAAAACCCTACATTTTAATGGGGTGGCCCCTTTTATTAATCTATGATATTCAAAACTTTTAATATCAAATACCATTCCTTTTTTCAATAACCAAGGGAGACAATTTTGGACTTGGAATTGCCAACCCTCACCACTCATTATCTCGATTTCTCTATCTTCTGCATCTCGGTGCCAGACGTATTCCGAGTCACTTGCATCCGGATTAAATTCTCTTATATCCGCATCTTCCCAGTACGGTTTACCAAAAGTAAGATCCACCACCTTTTAGCCCTAATTGTTTGGCGTATTTCGGAAGGCGACAAGCCCAATACCCAGCCTTGGTTTTGTCATTCTTCGTGTCGCATTGATGTCTAGCAGCAAAACTCTTTGCTGCACCCTTATCGTTAATCTTAGCAGTAAGTCCAGTTGTGTCTCCAAACTGAATCTTTATAACATTACCTTTATCGTTCTTAACATAGACATAATATTTCTTAGTGCCGCCCCTCTTAGGCTGATTCAATTCAACATCTTCATCTTTAGTAGCTTCAATCATCGGCTGTTCTAAGGGAACGTGGTGTCCCTCATAGATTCCGAATCTTTCATCAATATGTTCTAAAAAACTATGCACATTTTTATCCAAACTTCGCTGCAAACTTTTTAAGTGGGATAGTATCGAATCCACCAAACTCATCTTCAACCCTATATGATAGTTTACCACCACTAATTAGTGGTTTTGCACTATACAATTTACCATCTTTAGCTCTTAGGCCCGTGACTTCAGACCCCTTTATAGAAACACCTTTCATCTTCGGAGCTTTAGCTTCGTCAACTTCAACTGATTCTTTAACTATTTTGATATCTTTTCCAGGCACTCCGTTGGCTTCCTTACCATCATCTAAATCAATATCGAAGGACTTATCAGCACCTTTAAACTTGCCATTGTCCATTTGTCTAATGATGCCTTCTTTTCCAGCAAAGCGACCTTTAGTAATTTTCACTCGGCTGCCTAATTTTTTTGCTTCTTCAACTTCAACCGATTCTTTTACATTCTTACCCTTTTTAATTATATCTTGCGCAGTTCTTTTATCGAACCCCAAGCCTAAGTCATCGGTATCTGTTATCCAGTTCATCAGTTCTTTTTCAGAACCGGTAACTTTAAGGGTTCCTTTCTTTTTGTTATAACCGTCTACATACACACCAAAGTCAGCCTTGATATCACCGGACAATTCTCTATCTGGTCGATCCTGATCCCAGTCCACTTCAACCTGTTTATAGGCTTCGGGTAATATGCTTTGTCTAACTTCATTAAATTTTTTCATTTCTTTATAGTCCTCACTATTTTGCTTGTTAGCATTTTAATAGCAGTCATATAGGCAAAACCTAGTCCGAAAACTGCATGGAATGTATGATTCTTTTCTATTTCTGATTTAGGTCCTAACTTCTTGGTCCAGTTATCTACCCACTCGCCTTTGTATCTTAATACAGCATGGGATACTTTCCACTTACTCGGGCCAACTAAACAAATACCAGCTTGATGGGTGATTAACATCCACCACATTTTAAGGTGTGATTCTCCACATAGTCTATATAGAACAGACAATGCATAGTCTTCACAATCACCTACATACTTACCTGCTGCGTCTTCTGAATAGATAATCTTCCAAGCATCTTTCATACCATACTGCTCTGAATCCAATCTATACTTCCATTTAGCATTGAAAGCTTTTACTATCTTCTGGTCGTCTTTATTCATTTTTTCTGGCCCTTTATCCATTTTACTGCTATAGCATTTTCTGGAGCCTTAGAGGCCCAGTTTTTTATATCCTTGAATGCTTCTAATGTTGAGGTTTCTATATCTGAACCCTCAGAGTTATCAAGAATAATCATACGGTTACGGAACAAACCCTGGAATTTACCAATGTTCTTTTGAACATCTTTCCACATTTTACCTACCATATCATCTGGTAGAGAACGTGGTCGGTTATTATTTCTAGTCATTGCCGTTTCTAAATCTGTGTTTACAAATATCATGTGCACAGAATATCCTAATTTTCGTACCTCATCAACTTGTTTCTTAATCTTTGCGTAGTCTTTACCAGTACCATCTACTACGATACCCATTCTACCCTCTAAAGCTCTGGTCATTATTTTACCAGTTAATGCTTTAGCGCCTGCTCTTACTGCCTGACCTTGCGCGGATGCAATATCCTCTGGGTCAGTAGTAAGGCCTGCCTTTTTCAAGCCCTTTTCAAAAGCATCATCAGAGTTAATTAATCTAAACCCTAGTGCTTTCAGAGCAGTCTTACCTACAACAAATGACTTACCCGAACCCGGGCCGCCTGCAAGAAATACTGCTTTAAATATAGAAGGATCATTAACACCTTCCATTAAATTAAAATGTTCTTTGAATGTATCCATTATTTAAGATCGTATCTGTAAGTTTTGCCTTTGGCCTGTTTGTCCTTAGACACTTTATACTTAACATGTCTTGCTAGGTTATTAACAAATTCAACATCACCCTTCTTTAATGCGGCCGCAATTACTGGTATAAGTTTCACTGCAATAGATTTAGCAATGTCATTATCAGCCATTACTAATGGTGCCTCTTCTATTCCTGTTTGCTCTAAAAATGTTTTCATTTCTTACCTTGGGCAGATTTAATTTCAGCATCAGTTGGAGCATCCGGATGTCCCTTAGGGTTCATCTTTTTACCGCTCTTCTTTTTCTTACGGATATTGTCCCACAACCCTTTCTCATTCATGTCTTTTGTCATATCACTAAATGATTTGAGTACATTTCGTTGTGGCGTTTCAGATGGGGTAACTGTCTTATACTTGTCAGTGACTTTCTTTTCACCAACTCCACCACAATTCTCAACCAATTCAACTTGATCTAGCCACACTCTTTTCTTCCAAGCGCCGAACTCAACCACTAGATAATTAGTCCCACAAACTAGAATGTTACCAACATCTGATGTTTCCTTAAGCACTACTTCATCACCTACCTTGAATAGTTTACCCTCAACATAGTCCTCTCGGGTATCTGATACCTTAGGTAGTTCAATGTGCTCTCTCTTGGCTTCTGATGTAAGACCCATTCCCTTTCTTACTGCTTTATATAATTCTTTAGGATCTGCGCCGGAAGGAACACCTTTAGCAAATGTTTGAATTGAACCTTCACCTGCAGCTTGTCGCATTTTTGATGCGGACATACCTGAAACACCTTCTGCATCGGGATCTCTTTCTCCGGCAGAGATGACTTTAATTCCATCTTTGAATTCATAAAACCCGTGCCGAGATTTAACTCCGTTATACTTGTTTAATAGAATCTCGAATTCGTTAACTCTATCAGACCCAGCAACCATTTGGACTGCAGTATAACCTTGGTCGTATAATTTAGTAGCAATATCCATAACGTGTCTGACATCATTATCTGCCATAACACTTCTAGCATGTTTAGGGAACATCTTTCGCACGAACTTGATTTTATCTTTAAATGATAGAGGATTCTTTTTAGCATCCTGAGACTTGGAAGCATATATGCGGTATGAGCCACTGGATACTTCTTTCAACTTATTGAAAAGTTTTTCATGGCCACTTGTTGGGGGATTAAACCTGCCAAAAACAAACGTGATTTCACCCTTTGCTTCTGCGATATATTCACTAAAACCTTTTATACTCATTATATAATTCCTTCGGAAGCATCTTTATTCTTCTGCAGCTTGGCCTTATCTGCAGCTTTGATTTTAGGCAGTAACTTCTTAGCTATTGCCGCTATCTTACCTTTCATTTTATCTAGTTTCTTTTCTAGTGCTTCACGCGCTGGAAAGGATAACTCGTCCTTACTCTTACCTTTTAGGATCTTTTGTGTCAGAAGGTTTCTGGCAGCTTTAATGGCACGGGATTTTAATTGTTCGGGGGTAGCTGCACGCTTGGCAGCCTTTTTTCGGCCCAGGGCTATTTTACCTTTATTCTTCCTAAAGGTAGCCTTAGCTTTTTGGCGCTGGGCCATTGACATGGCTTCAGTAACGCCTGAGTGCTCTTTGAATGTTAACATAGTATCCTCGGTTCCATTTAGTTGGGGCTATCCCAACCTTTTATAATATCTTTGCTAAAGTTGTTTGCAGAAAATTCCATTCTGTCCACAAGTTTAACAGCTCCACCTTCCATACGATCTATAGCTACAAAACCTTCGGGGTTGGTAACCTTAAATCCGGATTTAGTCTTAACAAACGTAGATATTTTACTTAGTTTGTTAAGTTTATTTATAATAATTAATTTACTATCCACCACACTATTCTGTAAATCGAAGACTTTTTGTAAGTTAGATTGGTTGGAACTACTAAAAAACTTCAACAATTCATCACGTTTTGTAATTTGAGCAGATTTACCTTTTTGAGAAGAACGCTTATCTATCTCCTTTGCGTATCGGTCTTTAACAAACTTTATTAGACCTGTAACATGAGATTTAGTGTTGGTTATCCTTGCGCCGTCGCGCACCATTTTATTATTCCACACATTAATAACTAAGTTTAATTCTTTATTGGCCTGTAGCTCTTTCAGAATTGGAGCTGATACTTGTCTAAACAGTTTACCAGCTTCAGATAAATGTGCGTTTATACTAGCAGTTTCATCTGCTGTGAGTGTTGCCGTACCGGATAAATCGTCCAGTGTAGCATCTTGCATCCATACGTCGTTAGATGATTTCAATTTAGGCACAATTAACTTACCAAAGGAAGCTTGCATTGTTTCAAACGAGTCCCCAGTATAAATTGTGTGCCACACAACCCCGATCTTAGCTCTTTCAATTGTTTTGGCGAGATCAGATCCCTTAGGCACTGCATAAGCAATAGTATTGGGATGAAATACAATGTGTTTGACTCCATCAATTATTTCAGTCTTGAGGTCACTCTTATCAAACATGAAGTCACCTTGGATTACACCCTTAACACCTAAAGGTTTGATATAATCATATGCCATTTTTAATTTCTTGGATAAGTCACCTGAAGTATCTGCGTCTATGTCAGCATGAGACTTATATATTTTAGGGTTAGCATTAAAGATTCCTTTCTTAGCAACAAAGAATTCTCCATCAGATGGATCTTCTCCAGCAAAGACTGCCGGTGCTCCGTCCCATTTAACCGTAACGTCAACCGAGGACTTTGAACTACCCGATAACATATCTCGTAATGATCTCAGAGCTAGAATGGCTTGCCTGGCACCACTTACTCCACCATCAATAATTAAATCCTCAATATGGGTCATGTGGCCGGTGTTTTTACTAGCGGCTTCGTGCAAGTGTCCTTTTAAAGTTTTCATTTATACATACTCTTAAATTCTTTTGTCATTACAGCATTGAAATTGGGGGCCGATGTAAATGAACCCTTATATCTTAATATGATATTACATATAGTCACCGTACCAATTTTTAAATCGAACTTTAAGTTAGCAGCCTTTGCACCAGGTTCGAATGCTTGTTTAGCACCTGGTGTAAATATGATTGCCGGTTCACCACCAGAGAATAGCTCATCTAATTGACTAGTCACTGAGTCGATGTTTTTATATTCACCTGTCTCAACTACTACTCCTTTTTTAGGGCCGTAGTCTCCTATTCCTGTTACTAAGGTAAAATCAAAATCAACCTTTTGCAAGTCCTTTAAGTCAGCTTTAAATATTAACTGCACCAACTGGTTTGCAATGAGGTCACTATTATCAATTATAGTCTTACCCATAGTGGCGAATAATGTTCTCTTCCCCTTTAATACTCTATTGATTAAAGCATTAGGAATTCTTTGGATATACTGTTTCCAGTTTTTATTTGTGGGTTTATCTTTCTTCATATCCTTAATCATATCTGGAGATAGGACCTTAAGTCTAGCAGCTAATTTAATAACATGCAAGTAGAAATCTCCAGCATCTTGTTCTATACCAGCTCGGACTTTTATTAACTCAGGTGAACTAGTTAACATACTAGTGAATGCTTTATTGATCAAGGTAGGATCAGTTTCTGTTGTTCGTTTCTTTTTCTTTAGTGAAACCCCAAGATATTTCTTGCCCTTGCTTAATATGAAATCAGATGAATTGAAATCCTTCATGCCATATTTGGTCACCTGAAAGTCAGTGACATCATCATCCCAAGCTTGGCCTGTGAGATAAGCGATATCGGAGTTATCCCAACCATTATCATGTATCACCTTAGCAGCTGATATGGCTTGACACATATTACCATAGTCGCCCACTAATGAATCAATTTGGCCTTGTTTAGCACCTTTGACATTTTTTAATTTACTACCGACAAGTTCAATTAGTAAATCCATTTCATTAGAATTAGTAGGAACAGTCTTGATAACATTAGAGGGAAGAGTGCATAGAATTGCAGTCATTAATTCGTTTGGATCATCTCCAAAGGAACTTTGTTTACCCGAGGGCCGTACATTCACATAGATGGTTTTACTTAAACCGTCATATTGGATTGCATAATCCTTTTCTTTTCTGGATCCCGGGACTTTGCCTCTGGACAATTCGGGGTGAGCATCAATAAGTTGGTTGGCTAGAGCAGTAAACTTCTCTCTACTCTTATCATCAATTAGTTGTGATATGGCTAACCTTGAGCCAGTTTGTTTCTTAGGTCTTGTATCATATTCGATTTCAGAGTTAATTGATCCAATAGCATCGTCTATATCTGATAACAAGTCCAGGGCAAACTTCTTTTCATTGCCCGAAAATTCGAGATTCTGTAAATCTTCGCGGACTTGTTCTCTTCTGTGTTGAACAAACTTTTTCATTATAACTCCTATAAAATACTATTATACCACAAAAAAGTGTTAATGTATATCTATTTATAATAAAAAAAATCTTAATTTTACCTCTCGCCACAGTTAGGCGTTACAGCCCCATCTTTATCAACATTGACAATTTTAATTTCTTCCAATTTATCAAGCATCCTTTTGGCGCCTTCCTTAATACCAATAGTGTATGAAGTATACGCTAGGCCTGTTCCACAAAACATGAATATAATTGCTAAAGGATCCATTATACACCTCTTTCAGATATTGAAGCAGTATTGCCGTTTTCTTCCATTCTGTCTTTAAATACTGTTGCGGCTTCTAGATCTGCAAAAATATAATCTGCAAGAAGCTCACCTTCGGGTGTTTGAGCAATTACTCTATATGCGGTTGATTTTGTCATTTACAAACTCCAATATAATGTCACAGTTTTCTAAGAATTCCCGGCCGACACCAACAGCCGCAATATAATCAGTCTTTACATACACGTGGGTAATCCCACTCTGGTATATCAATTTAGCACAATTAATGCAAGGCATGTGAGTGCAGAATAGTGCAGCACCCTTTGAACTTTCCGAACTCATTGCTACTTTTGAAATAGCATTTGATTCGGCGTGAATGACTTCTGGTTTAGTTTTAAGTGAATCTTTAGTGGGTCGACCAGTAAATGGAACATGATCTTCACACTCGTTAGTCCAACCACTAGGCATACCATTATAGCCGATAGAGATGATGCGATCATCTTTCACAATAATCGCACCAACTTGAGCTCTCTTGGCCGTACTTAAACGCGCAAATATGGACGCGGTGTCCATAAATGCATATTTAAACTTATCTTTCATTTAGAGCGCTTCCATCAAAGCTTCAACATCCTCAATCTCACCAAGAAGTTCTGCCATGTTTTGCTTATGGAATATTCGAGCCATCTTACCTAATACCTTCTTAGGTACATCAACTGCATCTGCTAGATCCATAATAGCCTCTTTAACAAACTCTCGTTCGGATTCTTGTCGGCTGTACGAGTTACTAATTTCTTGCATTGCCCCTTTAATCTTAGCAATGTCTGCTGGACTGCTCGGGATAATAATATTGCTCATGCTGCATTCTCCATATATTTTGATGCGGGTTTTAGTTCTATGAATTTTCTTCTCGACTTTGAGAAGCCCTTCATAGGTTTGGTGAACTGGGTGTATTTCTTTGATACGGTTGAACGGAAACCAACGCAATGGCCTTGGTCGTTCAGGATATAGGTATGATTCAGCACTTTGTAGCCGACTTCATCCCATGATGTTATTTCTTTAAAAGCCTTTAATACCATAATGTAGTTCCTAATCACTTAATAAGAGTATATTATATCACACTAAAACACTCTTGTCAACACTTATTTACATCTTTTTAAAAATATATTACCCGATGGAGTACTAGTTAACTCAAATTTATCACCTAGTTGATACCCTTTGGGCATCTTCAACACCTGATTCTTCTCCCATTCATTGTCCTCATCTACGAAATGGATACCTTCGTCTGTGATTTCAAATTTGTAATCAATGTATAACACCTTATGTTCCTTATTTGGTGCGCCCTTCAGGAATCGAACCTGAAACCTACGGCTTAGAAGGCCGTTGCTCTATCCGATTGAGCTAAGGGCGCGAATTTTAGTTAATTTCTACGGGGAATACTTTATATATAACTTCAGCACAAGCCTTGGCTATGTCCATATGCTCACGTTGAGTACCATTGGCCATACGTAAATCACAGTAGTGAATCCACGACCTAAGTGTACCATTCATGTATAATCTGCTTACGGTGTTACCTTCGGGCAAGACGGCCCTAGCTTGTTCTTTAGCAATACCATTTTCGATTGCCCAACTATAGGCATCAGTAGCGGCATGAATTACTGCCTGCTGCCTCATATCCCATTGATCTTGGAGTTCAACATTTGCAGCATCAATACTGTTCTGTCTATTCTTAGGATCTTGCATTCGAGCCCCTCTTCGGACAAATGACAACTCTTTAGTAGGGTCGGCATATCGTTGAGAGAATTCTTGGAAACTAAAGCTTCGGTGACGTAGCATCTGACGTGCAATGTCCCTAGTGGTTTCTACTTCCATACAAACCGACACCATTTCAAGTGGTGACCAGTGTTTATGTTTCATTAGATATTTAACTAGTTTTTCCGAAGTTACTTCGTTTTGTTGATTGTCTGGGTTTGATACCCTAGCACAATATGCAACCATCTGGAGAAGGTCTTCGTTAAGATCACTGTCTGCAGGTGGTTGACTATATGATATAAGTCTCGCATTGAACATATTATAGTTAAGCCTCTTTTTGTACCAATGTGTAAATACCCCAAGCTAGTCCTGCCCAAGCAACTAATTTAGCTATACCACCGAATAGAATTACCCCACCGCAAATTGCAATTAGTGTAGCTCCATCCCATGATGTTCTTTCGGGTAGTCTATCTTTTACCCAGTTAGTTATCATATCCATATTTATCTCCTATATTTTAAAGTCTGCAAACGTGTCTTTGGAATCATTATTACCCCACGTTGCAATTGGTTTATCGGGTATACTCGAATCTGACATAATGTCGGACTGAGCTGATTCTTCTACATCATATAATTTCATGCGGGAACGGTCAATGCCTACTACAAATCTCTTATAGTAACTAACGTCATTGTACCGATTTTTCAATTGTTTCACCATGATCTGGCCTAATTCTTCCAGTTCCTCTGTAGATATAAGAGCAAACATAAGGTCAGCCGTTGCAGGTAATCCAAATGATTCCGATGTGTCTTCTAACCCTACATCAGTATTACCAAATCCACTTCTTGTGGTCTGAGTAGCACTCATAATAGGAACATCGAACTCTACAGCAAGGCCTCGTAATTCTTCTGCAATAGCCTTAATGTAGGTATAACTATTTATACTTCCACCCATCCCTTTCATACGACTTGATGAACAGATGTTTAGGTAGTCAATATAAATCATATCAGGCATAAAGTTCTTTTTAAGCTTCAATTCATTAAGCAATGCTCTAAAGTGACCAGCATGAGCAGACCCTGTGGGATACTCTTTAATGATCAACTTACCTATGGAAGCACCAGCAATCTTTTGAATCTTAGTATCGAATACGTTTTTAGGCATCGTATCTAAGTTCTGAATGGGTACGTCCATTAAGTTAGCATCTATTCTTTCTGCGACCTTTTCTTCGGACATTTCCAGCGTGATATATAATACATTTTTACCCTGTTCTAGTACATGGGATGCACAATGAGTCATAAATAGTGACTTACCCACACCCGTACCTGCTAAGGCAATATTCAAGGTTTTATTGGGTAAGCCACCCTTAGTGATCTTATTGAAGTATTCCAAATCAAATGGTATCTTGTCTTCGACTCGATTATAGAATTCAAATCTGTCGTCAGCATTGTCAATGTAATCGTGGCCGATGGCCTGATCAAATGAGACACCAAGAGCCTTTGATAAAATTTCAGGTATAGCACCATCACTTCTTTCAGTATCTTTGCCGTCAATAATTTGAATCGAATCCATTATAGCATTATATACCGCCTTATCCTTACACCACTTCTCCGACTCAGTAATAAGGTATTCTGTATCAATATCAGATTTAACTTTGATCTCACCTATCAACTTAGCAGCGTTGTTTAAAACATCATCTGGCGCGTCAATCTTTCTAAGCTCTAGGTCAAGGACTTTACTGGTTGGTAATTTGTTATGTTTAGCAACAAACTTAACTATCAAATCAAAGACAGTTTTATGTGTGCCATCAAAGTATTCCTTCTGCAGATATGGTACTACACGTCTGCAATAATCCTCATTATTTAATAAGTGATTAAGAATGTGTGTCGGTAGTTGATTCGCTATTTCCACTTTTTTCCTCTACGTGTGTATTAATAATAACACTAAGTAAATCACCTAGATAGTTTTTAAACTCTTCGCTTTTTTCTAATTCATCAGCATTAAATGTCCCGGGCTCTTGCACGTTATATGAAAAAGAGAGAGTGGCGAAATCCGCGTCCTCACTCTCCTTAATTGATACCGTGCCATATACAACTACTACCCCAGCATAGGGTGAACTACCTTTAAGCTTGATGCCATAGAATTCAGAAGAATCATTCTCAACGAAACTATAATCATACTCAGAGATACCTGTCATTAGATCTGCTCCGGATCAAAGTCAATAAGTGATTTATGTCCAATCTGATACTGGTTGATCAGAAATTCTCTGAACTTAGCAGTATTAACAATAGGTTTCCAGAACTCGTCCGTTCTAGTTTGCTTCTCTCTTACCTTTGGTTCCACCACTTCACCAGTCTCTTGGTCAACAACATTGTACCAACCATTACTAGGTTTAATGACAAACCCACCAGCAATAGCAATCTCAAGAAGACCACTGTTACGTTCAACACCACCGTCCCAAGATACAGATACTGGGATCTTAGATTTCTCTTTAACCATTCGAGACTTCTCAACATTGATAATAAAATCATATCCCGTAACCTCCATGCCAGTCTTGTTCTGTCTACGACCAATAATCCAGATGTTATCGGCTGAGTAGTAAATACCCGTGCCACCTGAAACAACTGCTTTAGGGAACAGGCCCATTTCTTGATACGTATGGTTGATTGCCAATAGAGAGACATCTTTCATTGTCAGGTATGGGGTAACCATACGGAATAGTCCCTTAATAGCCTTAGCTCTGGACATATCAGCAACTGATTTTTCATTCAAGGCGTCTTCTAGTTCTTTCTTAGAAGCAAGGTTACCGATCGAATCAATGACAATAATCACTTTATCTTTACGATCAATGTTATCTAATTGGCCTACCAGATCAAACTTTAGTTGTTCCACATCCGTAATAGGTGTGTGAAGAACACGTGTGGTATCAATGCCAAAGGCTTCAAAGTATGATTGTGGTGATCCGAACTCGGAATCATAAAATAGCATTACAGCATCTTTATGTTCTTTGAGATAAGCACTTGCCATTAATAAGGCAAATGATGTCTTAAAGTGTTTAGATGGCCCAGCCAATACAGTAAGACCAGATGTGAGTCCACCTTCGGGATCGCCCGATAGTGCAACATTAATCATAGGTACTTCAGTTTTAACTGAGGTTTTCTCGCCGAAGAAAATACTATCAGACAGTATATCTGTAGTTTTAATCTTAGAGTTCTTTTTTAGTTTATCCATTATAGACATTAATATTTTCTCCTAGGTTGAAAGTTTCCCGACATGCGTTCCTCTTTCTTGGTTCTAGCTTTGGCCTCTGCCTTCTTGCGTTTCTTCTTCCATGTAGGCTTTTCGTAATATTCCTTCCTACGAACATCTTGCAGAGTACCTGCTCGGTCAACAGCCTTCTTAAATTTGCGTAATGCAACTTCAAAGGGCATTTCTTTTTGTGGTCGCTTATCCTTGGGGTTCGTGTTTACCCTAGGCGTTAAATTGATGCTTGGCATATCTCTCCTCTTTTTTATGTATGTGTATATTATAACAGGCTTTAATCAGTTTGTAAAGTGTTTTCTACAACTCTTTTTCGTAAATCGGAAGAGGAGAACCTATGATCTCTTTTATTAAAGTAGAAATCAATATCTCGTTGTTTACACAAATCTCTCCCAGTGAAGTCTTTATCTCTATACTCTTCACCCATAATCTTGACATCTATCTGATACATGCCTAGAATATCCATCAACTCCTCTTCGGTATTATACACTAGGATCTCGTCCACATATCTAATAGCCGATAGTTGAGCTTGTCTTTCGACAATGTTTTGAATTGGTTGGTTTTTGTTTGGCCGGTCGACCGACGGGTCATTCTGTAGAGCACAGATTAAGTAATCGCAGACAGTCTTTGCCTCTCTCAACATCATGACGTGGCCCGAGTGTAACAAGTCAAAGGTGGAGCACGTTATTCCTACTCGTTTCTGCATTAACTCACCCATAATTCAATAGCATCATCAATTGATAAACCATTGATGTGCAAGTATTCGCCGTTAGTTTCACTTTCAACCAGGGGGTTATCTTGCAACCATTGTTCTTTAAGGGTCTCGCGTTCGGGTCCAGCAGGCTTATTGAACTTAACTTTCACTGTTGGGATATATCCAGCAATAGTTGGTACAATAGTTAAATGATACTCTGTACTGTTACCGGACTTTGAATGGTATGTGAATTGCTGGCCAGTACTTTGTGAACTCTTGACATGATCTCGGATATACGTGCCGTACAGACTGTAAAATTTTTGTTGTTCATCGGGGATATTAATCTGTTGTTTTTGCCATTCAGCGTATAAATCTAATGCGCGCATTTTACACCATGTGTGTGAATACATGCCTGCAATTTTATTAAGTTTTGGGTCAAATAGGGTAATCAACAGGGACTCACATGCAGCTTGAACTGCTGCAGTAGCTTCCCTTTCCACAGTAAATTTTTCCGTGTTACGACATATGATCACTAGGTCGTTTATGTTAACGTCTTTATTTATAAGATGGTCTACACAACGATCCTTTTGCCCTCTACCTATATATTTTGGCGCTATTGACATGTCAAATATGCCATCGGGCCAATAGCCGTATTGATACTGCCCTAATGATTCCCAAAACTTTGCAGGAATTTTCATATCACTTTCTCCATAATTTATTTTATATGTATATTATATCACACTTAGCATCAAAAGTAAAGTGTTTATGACAATAAAACTCCTTTAATTTCAGCGATATCCACTATTGCGGCGCCTTTGCCTTCATAGTCCACTGGCAATCCTTTGGCCCAATTGATGTAAACTTTGTCGCCAACTGATACAGTAGTGACGTCACCTCCTACAGCTAATACAACTCCAGGTTTGGTACCCTTAGTAGTATCACCAGTGAGAATGATCCCACCTGTTGTCACTGAGTCAGTTTTCGTATCGGCAACCAATACGTTGTTTCCTATCATTTTAATATTCATAATTTTCCTAGTATGATGATGTAAATTTAAATTCGGGGCCGTCGGTAATGAATTCTAATCCACTCATTGATCCGACGTATTCTCCAAACTTAGTATACGTTAGTTTTAATTTTACCTTACCTTCAATTAAGACTGTAAGGTATTCCTTCTGTTTAAAGTAATCAACATCTGCTGTCACTACTCTCCCATTGTCTGTGCATTTTAATTGGCATTCGGTTTCATAATGATGTGTAACTACTTTCTGCATGACATGATCCTATTTATAAAAAATGTGTTGGTCGATTGTGACTGTTCTATTCAAACTGTCTGCCCAATATGGGTGAACATTATCTGCGTGATAATGCGTTGCGCCTTCAGTAATATCTTGGTTTCTATAATACATTAAATTAGCTGCAATCTTTAACGATGAATTCCATGTAGCACTGTCCTCGGGTACATCAGACTTGCCGTCACAAAACCAACTGAATTGGCACATATTTCTTACAGGAACTGAGGTTCCTTTCCAGTTAGTAAACCATCTAGCTTGATAGACTACACCACAAATATCGTTTGGATATTCATCACTCATGACTCTGTTTAAAACAACATGAGATACTGCAAGTTTACCAGCGAGTGGTTGATTACCCGCTTCAAAATAGATGTTCTTAGCTAGGCAAAATACATCACCATTCTCATCAAATGCTTCAGCATGGTTTGCTATTAGTGCAAGAATCAAACCAGTAGCTACCATTGCAATTGCGTGTTTAACATAAAAGTAATCTTTTTTCATAGTCCTATTAACCCCCACCCGTGATTAGCTATAGCATTAAGAATGATAAACCAACATGTTGCCATGTGACATATCCACCAGAAGGTACGAATACCAGCAACAGTATTTGCTTGGGTGTCAGACTCCCCAACCTTTTCGCCTAGGGATTTCGCCCAGATTCTCCACCACTTATGCATCCCATTTACCATCGCTACGTTGTTCTTTCTGTTCACCCCATATCCCAGGAGCCTGAATTGCTGCCTCTCCCATATGATACTCACCAGGATAATGCTTCAAACATCTATATGCTTCTTTCCTTACAGCACTTGGTATCCGTGGGGTCTTCTTGGGATCCATCAAATCACTGAGAAATATTCTAGTATTCTCTATAGCCCATCTTCTTTCATTCGGCATTGTCATCGTCCTATTAACTCCATTATTGTACCGCCTCTTCAAGTTCAGCTACATACTTTTTCAAGTCTAAAATTTCAATCTCTAAGAAGTTAATGTACTCTTCAACAACTGCGCGTTCACACAAGGTTTCACAACAAATTTCTATCTGTTGTTTAGCTCTAGTTTCTAAGGAGACAGAGGTTCTTCTAACCATTAAATCATCTCCTGTACTAGATATTGCATTCGCATTACATCCATAGCAACGTCATGTTTAGCATCGTGTGCAACAAACTTATCTTCTAAGCCGGGAACCATAAAGGAGTTCCTAATGGATTTATTTAGTAGAGTCATACCTTCGATAGTTGATCTAGTGTCTCGAACGTTATAGAATGGGTAAGGGTCTTTCTTACCGACTTCACCTAGCAATGATTCCAAAAACATAGGATCAAAGGTGTTACCCCGAGTATAAATCCGCTTGATTTCAGCTGGGTTACCGGCGGCTGTAAGCCATGCATGTAAATTCGCAATGGGCATATCATCTGCTGCAGGCTTAAGTTGTTTCTGTGCTTCTTCTGATTGCTCACTCCACCAATTTAAAGTGTCTTGGTCTATCTTACGGCCGTAGGTTCGTACTTGGTCTGCAACATCAAACTTAACTGTAACAGCATTTTCAAGGAGTTCTTCATAAGTGTAACCAGGTTCTCCGAAGAAACTGGAGTCAAATGCTAGTGCAGCAAGTGAAATAACTACGGATTCTCTAGCATTAGTGCCTAGGGTTTCAAAATCATAAATCAAACTTTTCATTAATATAGTCCTGTAAATTGTGTTGTGCGATCCAACCAAGTGCCTTAACTTGATCGGTTTTAAGTTCTCCGTCCATTCTGTTACCAGCAACGGATTCTGTTATAATAGGTTCTGCTCCTAAGTAACCTACTAGGTCTAATATAGAATGTTTTTCATCGCATCCGATGCCGTAACCGTCACCTGCTCCGTAAAATCCGGATAATATAAGACCCGAAACAATATCATCAACATGAGTAAAATTCCTTAATTGAGTTCCTGGTGATGTTACTGGTAACTGCGTTGCGCCATTCTTTACCATACCAATGAACTTAGCAATAACCGTTGAATAGTTGCCCGTGCCAATTTCATGGTCACCATAAGCATTATAAAAGTACACGATTGTGTAGTGTAAACCATACCACTCGGAATACCTTTTTAGAAACTCTGTGTTCTGAGCTTTAGTGTATGCATACGGACTCATGGACTTACCATCTTCGCCGACAGAGAATTTAGTGGATGAACCTGCATAGACTAACTTTGCTCCGGATTTCTTAGCAAATTTAACCACTTTAGGGAATGACATATAGTTATATTCCATAACAGTATCAAAATCGTTGAACGATTGTTCAACCCTGGCATACTCTCCTAGATGGAAGATGAAATCGAATTTAACATCTTCGTGGAAATAGACATCAATTAGCTGAGTTGAACCAGTAATGTAGCTTATTCCTGAGTGATGGTTATCTGAACTGCCAGCATGATAGTTATCTAAGCAGGTGACATCATGACCGGCTGAACGTAATTCTTTGCATAAAGCAGAACCGATAAATCCGGCACCACCTGTAACTAATATGTCCATACTTTCTCCTTAATAGTGTATATTATATCACACCCAAAACCATTTGTCAACCATTTATTGTCAATGGTACCTAATTGGGTACCATTTATCGGCTATCTATGTCTATATGGGACAGAATCCACTGGCCGGTCGTCAGCTTCTTTAATGAATATACCATCAACCATGCGGCCTTTGCGGTCCTTAATGTCATTATAAGCAACTTCCAAACAGGTTCTCATGTTCGTGTTATTGCGTTCGGCAATGTTAATTAGAACAACCATAATGTCTCCGATATCGTCCTTAACATCTTTACCCTTACATATATTATCCGATAGTTCACCAACCTCTTGAATCAGCTTGGCCAGTTGATCCTTATCATTGGCACCGTCGATTAGGTTACGGTCTCTGTGCCATTGTGCAGTGGCTGTAATTAGTTCATCAATTGTCATGTTTATCCCTTAGTTATTTCTAAAAATGTCTCGTGTATAGACTTTGGTTATAACGTCTTCGATTTCTGGTTCTATGCGATTAGTGACGATCACATCAGAAAGCTTCTTAAATTTCTTGATATCAGTTTCTACGATGCATCCTAGGAATTCATCCTCAGCGATAGATGGTTCATAAATCACGACTTTTATATTGTTATCAACGAGACGTGCAATTACACCTTGGATTGCCGAACTTCTATAGTTATCTGATCCAGACTTCATAGTCAGTCGATGGATACCTACAACATTAACACCGTCTACTTGTAGGATTTTATTAGTAATCCAATCCTTGCGGTTTTCATTAGCATATACAATGCTCTGGATAATCTTATTAGGGATTCTATGTTTACGGAAGTTAGCTAGTAGCTGTTTAGTATCTTAAGGAAACAGTAACCACCATACCCAAACGATGGATTAGCATAACCTTTACCAATTCTGCCGTCCAGTGTAACACCTTCAATGATTTCCTTGGGGTCGATTCCAGTAGCTTCTGCGTACATATCTAGTTCATTAAAGAAAGCAACTCTCATGGCAAGATACGTATTAGCAAACAACTTAATAGATTCTGCTTCTTCTGTCCCAGTGTATATGATAGGTGGGCCTGGGTAGTCGGGAATGATAGCTTCTTTAATCAACTCGGCAAAACTCTTACCTAGTTTAAGTTTATCCCCTATCACAATTCTTTCAGGTCTTAAGCAATCACGTAATGAAGTACCTTCTCGGAGAAACTCCGGCGAGAACATAATGCCGTAATGTCCAAAAATTTTCCTCATTTCATCCACAAAACCTACAGGGATTGTAGACTTAATTACTATCGGACACATTGTGTATTCCATAGCATCTCGGATACAACCTCTAATAGAATCCGTATTGAAGTAATTTCTATCGGCATCATAATCAGTGGGTGTAGCAATTATAATCCAATCAGCATTCTTATATGCAGCTTTTCTATCCAAAGTAGCTTTTAAAGTGAGTTTCTCTGATGTGAGATATTCTATGATACACTTATCTTCAACTGTAGACTTACCAGCATTAATTAAATCAACTCTAACTGGATCAATGTCCAATACGGTGACTTCATTATATCTAGCCAACATAGTTGCGTTTGCCATTCCTACATAACCTGATCCTACTACTGTCACCTTTCTCACAATGCGCTCCTCATAACATATTCCAAGGCACGTTCTGCCTCCTTATCTAACGGTCTTTTGTTATACCAATTACCATTATCCATATCTAGCTCTCTACACATCCAAGCAATTTCTTTTGCTGTTATAGGATATTTAGACTTGATTGCATTGTTAGCTAGAGATACCATAATCTGATACATCTTGTGATACCAACCACTTCCTGTAATGGACTTGTATTCATTCTCTAGCTTTCTAGGAAAGAATGGGCAATCTCTATACGAATTCCACTTTACGTCTGTGTTAGTCAAAGAGTTTTTCATATGATTGACCATAGCTTCTTGCATTTGTTTGGGAAGTTTGTCAAAGAATGTATTAGAGCTCTTTTCAATATAGGTGTGTTTATCCATTAAATCTTCAGGATTAATAGGATCGCCGTCGTTTGTAAATATGAAATTATGAGCATTAGCATACGTACCCGGGATATAATACATACGTGATAAATCTTTAGTCTGTATATCACCAACTTCACCTAGTTCTTTATTTAAGGCAAACCAGAAATGTTTAATCTGTTCTCTATTCACTTCAGCAGTGAGTGGGAATACCAATCTGAATTTAGGGGTTTCTACTGTAGAAGAAGCAGTAGAGTAGCAAACGTATTTGAAGCTGCCACATTTGGCATCCAAAAATTCTTGCATATCTCCGTCCATATCATCAACATCTACTGCACACCACCCGCCCCATTTTATGACGTTATCATTCTTTCTTGTGGTTCCGTCTACATAAGATGCAGGAGACATTAGATATGCAGATGTTTTATCCTTTCTAGGGACAGCTGCTAGTTTGAATAGGATTTTAGCGAAATCATCAAAGGTTTCACAATTGATGGTATTAACGGTCTTGGTCTCATATAGAGATTTGAATAGTGTACCTGTTATCATAATGTATATTATATCATAAATTGATCAAGATGTAAACCATTATTTGAGTTATTTTTAAACTTTATTATGGCACCTTCACATATGCGTTCCAATCTTGCCGTGTAAGCTTCTTTACTTGTTGCTTCATAACAAGCATCGGCAATACTCTGTCTGGTATCAAGTGAGAGGTTAGCCCACTCTTTGGTCTTGGCTAAGAGGTCTGCTTTATTTTCAAAGATGTGGACGTATTTCTTCATCGCCTCGGGCAGCATCTCTTTCGCTGGATGAAGTCCTTTATAATTCTTCACCAAAACTGGAACCCCGCGGCTAAGAGACTCTAGCGAGGTGATAGTGAATGTGTCGTACGGCGCGATCCCAACGAAGGTACAAGCAGACTTGCCGATTTCCTGCACCATCTCGCCGTGGTCTACGTTAGTCCTAGTTGTTCGCTCAGGCCTATTCTCAAATCTATCCATATTCTTTTGGATATACTTACCATTTTTACTGTTGTTATTGAGATAGTTAAATGCAGTGTATACCTCAGTGTATACCTCAGTGTCATCAAACACGTCATGTATATAGAACGTTGACTTCTCGGTATTAGCTGCAGAACAATGTCTGACTACACCATCAGATGGTTGAACTGTTTCCCTCTCGGAATAAGCACAGAATAAAATATCATCTGCTGATACGTTAGCTTCAGGCCAGCGGCCGTAGAACTTATCGGTTCGCATTTTGTGGTAATCAGAACAGTTTATAAAAGTGTGACCCTGGGTGCAGAAATCATGCATCAAGTCAACGGAGGCTAAATCGCTCCAGAAGCCAGGGTTTGTCATAGACGAGAATATCACAGGTATGCCAAGGCCCATTAGTCTACTATAGGGATGGTCGTTAAACAGATAGTTTGATAATATCACATCCGGTTTAAACTCCCTAATAGACTTAATTAGCTCTTTGGCAATTACACCTCTTTTAGATTTCTCGTAATCCTTAACATCCATACCCTCAGGTATAGTCTCTTTATAGTAATCAATTCCGTTCATATGATTATGCAGATCAGTGAATGCTGTATACAGTCTTACATCATGACCAGCATCTTGCAATGCTCTAACTTGACATAGAGTACCCTGGTCAATGCCAGAAGCTCTCTTATGATACGAAAAGAATGTTCTAAAGGTATATGGAAGTATAAATACTCGCATCAGGATTACAGTACCTCGTCTATCTCTGGGTTATCCAACTGGTCTTCACCTACATATCGCATTAAGGTATTAGCCTTCTTATCGAGTACTGGGTGCCAAATGCTCTTGGTTTTATAAGTCATTCGCTGGCCGAGAAGTTCTTGGAACTCACGATAATCTTCTTCATTCCTAAATCGGACTTTAAGCAACTTATATGCTTCATCCTGTGGCTGATTAAAGTCTGGCATTCCATCCCAATCATATGGGGTAGTCTCTTCTTCGCTGCCATCTAGGACAAATAGACTTGCTGGTTCATAGTTAATAGTTTTATTGCTCATTGAATTCCTCTCCTTCTTCATCTTTTACTGCTGATTGTTTTAATTTTACTAGCTTCATGCCGTAGTTATCAGTACCTTTAGTTATATTTAGATCATCCCGTTTAGTGGGTTTATGATGAGTATACACTGAATAATCAATGTGGTGATGCCATCTGCCCCATTTCTGAGTAATCTTAACAACGTCTGGGTGTTGTGCATGTAGGGACTCAGCAAACTCTCGTCTATGATCCCAATCACCCTCTCGGGTTTCTACTGTGCCAGGTTTATCAATACCATACACCTCTTCCGTATTACCACCTTTCATTGTCAACGTAGCAACTTTACCACATAGCATTGCATTGAATAGGTAAGTATGGTAACCAGCTTTCAGGACCCTCAGTGATAAATCGGTATCTTCATTGAAACGGCCTCTCCAAGCGAAATCCGGGTAGATGTCATTAGACAATAGGATACAAGAATATACTCGGGTATTATGATAATATGGTGGCCGCTTTGTTGCGGCTGGACAAAAGAATGCATAGTTCATACCAGACATTTTAACATCGGTATACCTATCAGTAAAGTCTTCACACACCCTGAAACACGTAGGAGTTGTCATCTTGGTCTTACGGTTATTGTGCAACCTATAAAAATTGTGGATATTATCATCTAGTATCCAATGTCTCTTATGACCTTCTTTAATCGAATGTTCCCACACCCAGTTCCGAACTGGTATAGACCCACCAATAAGTCCGGTGACTTCACATTTCTTAGCCCATTTTGGATTTTCTCTAAATCCCTCAGGTAACACTAAAATGTTTGCTGGGTCTATTACTGCAGAATAAGCAGCATAATCTGCTTGTTCAATTACGATCCTATAACGCGCGCCCATATCTTCCAGTGACTTTACAGTAAGTCTTGATTCAGCTCGGCCCTTGGAAATAATGTATATCGGATACTTGGATTGCATATTAGACCCCAGTTATGATTCCTTGCTTAGGCGGAGTAATAATAGCGCCTGTAGCTTGTTCGTATTGTGTTACAATATCACCAATAGGTTCTAGTATAAACAGAATGTGTTTTGAATCAACTGTTACGCCGCTTTCTTTGGCCGTAGTGTAAGGCATATAAGGCATGAAACCCATCTTACCCTCTTCTGCCGCATATAAAGCAATAGGGTTATTAAACGTAACCTTCTCACCTTGAATATCTACTGTAGCAATGATTTCTTCGCCACTTACTAATCTAATTAATTTGATGTTGTTCATATTTTTTCTCCGTAATAGTATATTATATCATACTTTTGTGCAAATGTAAACCCCTATCCGAAAAAATCTTCAAGTGAGGATTGTTGTTCAGAAGACCATCCAACGGCCTTTAGAATTGGTTCGATCGGACCCAAGAAGGTCTTAGCAAATTGTAGTTCGTAGTCTATGTATTTAGACAAGGCAAATTCGTCGGGTAAATATTGAGTGAACCCAACGACATTCTCCTTTAAACTGTTTGGAACTTTTAGGTATATAAATTTGATCTTCTCGCCATTCTTGATAGGTTCATACTTCTTGTCGAGGCTGTACTGTTCTAGCAACTTGTTGTGCAGTAATGCAGCTCGGACATGGATAGGTGAACCCTTCTTATAAATTGTAGCACTATCCCGATAGTCGGTGACGTTGGATACACCACGTGGGAAAGCAATCTTATCAGCAGGAAGTGTCGAGAAGTATTCTTTGAATTGTTTAATTGATTTCTGGACGGTCGCCTCATCTGATATCATAATAACCTTAAAGATGGCTTTAAGAGCATCACGGCATGGTTCTGGTGTAGAGGATTTAATAGCCTCGATACCCATGATTTTGAGTTTGGGTTCTGCATATCGAACACCCTCGTTATCAAACACATTAAGGATGTAGCGTTTCTTAGCAGTCCAGATACCACGATCAGCAATAACCTCACGTTTCATAACCATACGGTTCTCAATGCCACCCATCATTTCAAACAGATTAGCATAAGCCTCTTCAAGCACAGGTTCTAGTTTCTCAGAAGCAACTGTATCAAGAAAGTCAATGGGGTTGGACGGGTTAACAGCCTTGACCAGATCATCCATAGCTACATAAAGTGAATCCGTGTCAATAGCAATAACATAGTCTTTCTTAGTTTTAAGAATACTCTGCATATATTTGTTAATGGCAACTTCTGCCCATCGGATTGTGAGCTGACCAGATAATGTAATAGCCTCGGCAATGCGTTGATCAAAGAATTTAAAATATTTGTTACCCATAGCACCATAAAGTGAATTAAGTAGAATCTTGATAGCCATTTGTCGGTTCTCGGCAATATTGATTCTGCGTTCTATGGCATAAACATCTTGTTTACTTCTCTTGTCAACCTTCTGCAAGTCCTTCTGCGCTTGGATCATTTCTTTCTTGATCTCGACTCTCTCGCTGTACATACCGTCAACTAAGGTTGGCATAAACCCTTTCTTATCTGTACGGAATAACTGGCCGTTACCACCAATGCCTTTGCCTGGGTTATCAAATTTGTACCCATTAAGCAACTTTTCAATGTCCACGTTCATAACTTCACCATTAGCAATTGTCTCGGTAGACATATTGTACTGCATAATGAGCGACGGATATAGTGAGTTAAGGTCAAAGGATACTACGTTTTTATGCATTCCAACCATCGGGTCTTTTACATAACCACCAGGATAATCGGACTTAATCTTGTTTTCATAGAACGGTGCGACGGTCTTATTAGCGTGTAAGTATCGGTAAATGATACATTCCCAAATAGAGGTAACGCCGAAGGTGTCTCCATAATTCACGCCACCCTGATAAGCCATAGTAAGACATAGAGTAATCAAACCCATCTTATCCTCAAGCCGCTCTACGATTTCAACGTCTTTGATATTATAGTCAATAAACTTCTGGTGATCAAATTTATATAATGTGTGTAACGAGCCGTGTTCTGCATATGACAATTTCCTCTCGCCGAGGACAACATTTGCGATATGATCAAGTCTATAGGATTCTTGGTTGCCGTATGAGTACCCGAATTTCTTAAAGAGCTCTAGGTAATCAAGAGTGTCTATGCCTTTGAGATCATATGTAGCCTGTGATCTATTCATGATCTTGACGTCATATCGGTCTACTAATCCCCAGGGCGAGAATCGTTTAACCATGTCCTCACCGAGTATTTTAAGTGTTCTATTAACGAGATACGGAACATCAAAGAATCGAACATTCCAGCCGGTGATAATGTCGGGGCAGTTTTTAGGAAGTGACCAGTGATATATGAAATCTGATAACAGTTCAGCCTCAGAGCCGCACTTCTTATAAATGACTTCTTTGTCTGTTAACTTAGCAGATACGTCATAGTCATTAAGACCCCAAACGTAATAGATGTTATCAATATTGTTTCTTAAAGCAATAGAGATAACTGGATAATTAGCATCTTCGGGTAATGGGAAACCCTCATCAGAAGCAACCTCGATATCAAATGACGTCACATTAATCTTAGCACGATCCCACTCAATGATTCCGGGGAACTCATCGTTGATAAAGGAATGTATGTGTTTGTCGTTTCCGAATATTAACCTACCAGCAGTCTGTTTATTAGCAGCAATCCATTCTTTGGCATCTCGCATAGACTCCATCTGCACAGGTGCAACAGGAACTCCAGTCAGAGATTTCCATGGTGTAGGTTTAGGTGTGTTAACAAATAGTGTTGGTTTGTACTTGATTTTTTCTTGAACTTTGCGGCCGTTCTTATACCCACGATAGAGTAACATATTGCCATAACGAGCTACGTTAGTGTAAAATTCCATAATGTAAGGTCACCTTTTTAATATATGTATATTATATCACATTGCGAGACAAAAGTAAAGGGGTTTCTGCATAAGTTTACACTTATGTGTACTTAAAAGTTTGGGGGAGTTTTTACGTCCCCCGCATGATGTCAAATAGATATTCGATTGGCCTTAGTTAGCGGCTAAAATAATAACAGCAGGTGCAATTCCTAAAATTGCAATTCCACATACTATTGTAAATAAGCTACTAATTAAGGTCTCACTAATATCGTCATACTTTCTTGCTAATTGCATGATAGTCTTCATAGTGTTGCTCCAGTAAAAGTTTATTACTTCCACTGGGTTTTCGCTGCTCACCGGAGTTACTCTTGCAAGAACTCCTTCTTCTTTGATGCCCCAGCAGACCCTAATTGAATCTTCCTAGGACGCCTCTCCTCTGGAACTTCAACCCTGGCATTCACCACGAGTATTCCGTTCACTAGATCAGCACCGTCTATAACTACAAATTCAGAGAGTCGGAAGGACTTCTCAAATTTGCGGGATGATATACCTTTATATGCATACTCTCTTTCATCACTAGCGCTTTCGCCTTTAACTAATAGAATTCCATCCTTCACTTCGACGTTGATGTCTTCTGGTGAAAAACCCGCAACTGCAAGTTCAATAATGAAATTTTCATCATCGACCTTCACTACATTGTGGGGTGGATAGTTATCTTGGGATCTTCCAGCTGAGTGGATTCTTTCAAGTTCGTTTAGTATGGGTTCAAACCCGATGAATAAAGAACGCGGCACGTTCATAGTATTTCTTACCATTTTTAATTCCTCTTATGAGCAAAGTTTTCGGACCCGACCAATTCGGCATCCTGTAGTTATTTATAACGCACAGTTAAGTGAATTACAAATTAGTTATACGCAGAATTGTTTAACTACTTTATTCAATCTGCCGGATTTCATTATTTTATGAAATCGCTTAAAAATCCTTCTTACCATTCTTTCCTACTGCTTGCTGCTACCTATGTTATACTTGGGACATAATTCCCAATAGCTTTTTTCCTTGTGAGGGATTACCTTGATCTGTCTTAGTGGCGCGGTATTCTGTGCAACACTAGGGTTAACAATAGTAACAAGTCCCCAATCGGATAGCAATGTCGATATGGTATTTCTTCGTTCTAGGTCATTAACCATCAATGATGACGGCTTACCATCAAGTAAGAATAGCTCTTTAAAGTGAACTATAAAGTATCTGCCTTGCTTGTGTAATATGTGACAGGACTGATAGAGCTTTTGATCTTTCCTAGAAGCAACACCTATACGTGTAAGGGTTTCTCTAATTTTTAAAAAATCATCAGGTTCGTTCAGGGTAATTTCAAGCATGGACGCCGGAGTCCAATCCTTGACTTCAATGTTATTTTCGTTTTCCACCTTTGTAAATCCTCAATTTCAATTGTTCAATACTTTCATTATTAAATAATGGTAATACGGACTTAGCCTTTTCATTGCTATAACCATAATATTCTTTAATGAGCTCTAGGTTCTCCACCTCAGTTGGCTTAAGCCACTTTGAGAACCGTTTCTTCTTCTTAATTATATTTATAAGAAAATGATATTGAAGCTTTGAATCTAGGTGGTGATTAACATTCATTTCATTAGCAAACAAAACCGTATCCATAAAGTAGGATAAAGCTCTATTTACCATAAATGGCGCGTAGGCCTTCTCGGCCACATCATCGTGCATTATATCCTTCTTGGATAAATTAATACTATTAACATACTCAAACGGATTCATTTGAAAGATACTCCGGCCATGATCTCCGTGCAACAAGCAACAAGGTTTAACTCATGGTCAGCAACGAATGCGTTTTTGTACTGGTAGTCTGCAAGTATTAACACTAGCTGAGGGATAGAGGTCGGTGAGACATATTCACCCATGTTATCGTATATCTTACGGAACACAGCAGCTGGTTCAGTGTCAATGTTATCTGCAACCCATTGTCGCATCTTCTTGAAATCTTTCTTAGTCAAAGCAACCATGAGTTCATTAACTGACACAGTTGATAGTGATACCAATATACCAGTATCAATAATACCTGACGTTGAATATCTTTGCAACTCATTGAGCACTCTACGCCAATCGGGCATATGTTTCATGATCAATTCAGCAACAACTGGAGTATCATATTGGATACGCTCTTTGGTAAGAATGAACTGACAGCGTTTTAGGAACTGGCCGCACAATTCTGTGGAATCTTTCTTGGATATGTTAAATTCAATAACTGAACAACGACTATGCAGTGGTTCAATGATTCTGTTCTTGAAATTGCAAGTTAATATAAACCTACAATTAGCAGAGAACTCCTCAATGAAACCACGCAAAGCGGGCTGAGTCGATTGGGGATTAAGGTAGTCTGCCTCATCCAGAATGACTACTTTATAGCCACCCTGTAAACTTACTGATGATGCAAACTGCTTAATTTTATTCCTAAGGGTATCAATTCCACCCTCTTCGGATCCGTTGATTAACAAAAAGTCAACGCCCAATTCATTACACAGAGCCTTGGCGACTGTAGTTTTACCTAGACCAGCCGTGCCGGTCAGAAGCATGTTGTGTAGTTCACCCCCTTTAACAACTTGCTTCATAGTTTCTTTTATGTGTTTCGGTAAAATACAATCGTCAATTATCTGTGGTCGATACTTCTCAACCCAAAGGAAGTCATTCATTAAAGAACCTCCCAGCCAGTAACAGTGCTCACCCGAAACGATCGCCATGCATCTTTATCAAGTGACCATACGGCCAAATGTGCGGATTCAGGACTAACGCTTTCGACTACAGATTTAATTCCGTAAGCTTCTAATACGACTGGGTTTAACGTGCAGGGCATGACTCGAATTTCGTCTGAGTCAATCTTTTGAAAGGTTACAGTGACTGTACCTTTAAGTAAAGCCTCGATAAGGCTCTTGCATTCATTGAGATTCATAATATATTCCTTAATAATAAAAAGTGGCAAGACCCGATTAGGGTCTTACCGAATGGCCAGACCCCTTATGAGGGTCTAGCTCAATTGCCTACTTAGGCGTCTTCAGCTACTTCGGCATCAGCTACAGGAACTTGTCCTTCAGGCTGCTCACCTTCTGCCGCTTTGTTCGCTTCTAGGAACTTAACGATCCTGTTGCGAAGTCCGCCGACGGCTTCCATTTCAGGTCCTTCGAACCCGCCACGCTTTGAACAGATATCAATTACCTGTACGCATGTTGCAATGTCCTGTAAGGACAGGTTTACTTGCTCTTCTTGAGCTTGAGTTACTTCTTCAGTCATAGTATTTCTCCAGAGTTTAGACTAATTTAAGGGACCCCGATTATTCGGCAGCCCCCATATTATCCTTATTATATAAACATAACAAGGTATAATTCGGTTGTGTAATGTTATTTATACACCATAGCTACTAGATCTCTCTAGTGCGATAAAATATTCTACAGGGTAATTGGTATTCTGCCAATTAGATATCAACTTAGATGAAATTGATACATAGTAATCACCCGGCAATAGTTTCAAGTTAGGGATATTAACCACAAAATTGAATGTTTCCTTACATGCGTTATCCCTGTCAATGATGATATCGAATGTATTAGCAGTGGCATCTTTAACATCTAGCACCTTGGCAGTAATAACACCACCATCGCCACTGATTGACAATTCTAAGTGACCCAGTACTGCAGCTGCCTTCTTGATTTTATCCAAGATAGCCTCTGATAGATTGATACCAACTTCTGCATTAGGCATCGTGATATCTTTAGTGGGCTGAGTTAGAATATCAGTCTCTGCGTAGTAGTATTGGATTCGTTGATCACCACTAGCAACTTCCATTGATTTCTCATTGAAGGATACTTGTGCGTTTTCAATCAAGCTGTGGACAGAGAGGAATTCATTAAGATCATAGACCCCAAATTCGACGGGAAAGTCCTCAGTGATTTCAGCAATTGCCATTATATTTTTAGCTTCAGAAATTGTCTTAACTTTCTGGCCAGGTTTCATCACTAGGTTAGGGTTAACGGTAGCAAAGTTTTGTAACACTTTGAGGGTGTCGGTTGAAATTATCATATAGTCTCCATCATTTCAGTTAGTAGTATATATTATATCACAAATTGGGCCAAAAGTAAAGTGTTTTGTCATCAATTTATAAATTAATTCGGTCATGTTCATATAATGCAAGTAGACCATAATGTAACACCTTCATTAGATCCTTTCTATGATCTTCTGGGGTGTCGCCTTTTTTGCCATAGCGAGCATTGTATTTGTCTACATTACCCAAAAAGAATCCCATGCCATGGCCACGATCAACAATGACTTCAGAAGATTGTAATCCACCTTGGCCATAATGAGCGTTGTAAGTTGAGTTTATATAATTATGGAACTCTTCAATAAGAGTCCCTTCGTTAAATTTATATTTTGGTTTATTCATAAGAAGCTTCCTGAGTTGTTTCATTTGTACTGTCAGCAAGAACCACACCTTGATCAACCTTTGTGTAAAGATCCAAGAAGGCAGACTTTGTATCTTCATCAAATCGAGCAATACATAGGTCAATGGACTTCATCTTATCCTTGAAGATAGAGAAGGTCTGCACAATGTGTGACAGCCTTCTAGTTGATATTACCTCATCCACACCATCGTCATAGAAGGTCTTTCTGATAATATCGGCCCAGTTTACAAGATTCTGTGCAAACTCTGTATCCATGATTTCAAATTTCTTCATGTGGTTGATCACGATCTTTTTCTCAACCGAAACACTAGGAAACTGTTGATCCACTGCAACGGTAAATCTTTCAAGAAAAGCATCATCAATGATGGTTGCCGCCGTGAATCTGCCGTCTTCTGATCCCTTGCCTTTTGTATTAGCCGTAGCTATAACATTGAAGCCAGGTGAAGGAGTAATTGTTTCACCCGTCTTTTTAACAAGGACAGGTTTACCTTCAAGTATACCTTGAAGACACATAATTTTATTTGTAGCTCTATCAATTTCATCGAGCAGTAGAATTGCCCCATCCTCCATAGCCTTAAGTACCGGTCCTTTTGAAAAGACAGTCTCGCCGTCAATAAGTCTAAATCCACCAAGTAAGTCGTCCTCGTCTGTTTCTGGGTTAATCTGCACTCTGATGAATTGTCTACCTAGTTTAGCAGCAGCTTGTTCAACCATGAAGGTTTTACCGTTTCCAGATAAGCCGCTAATATAGACGGGGTAGAACATTTCAGATTTGATAATTTTAACAATATCATTGAAAGCTCCCCAGGGTACAAATGTGGGGTCCACTTTGGCATATGATCTTTCGTCATTGACTATGGACTGCATTGCGGCGGCCAGTTTTGGAATGGCCTCGGGTGATGTTTGAATTTGTGATTTAAGTGGTGAGATAAAGGTCTCAAGATTGTATGTCCCGACTCGTACTCTGTTAGCCCCATCAATGAGAGGATAGACAGACTTCATTGGATAACCTAGCTTCTTAGATGCATCTACGATAGCGCCTTTACGGAACTCGGTCTGATCTGGGTAGGTTGTCATTAGGTCTTGGACAATGATGTTAGTTGAATTATTCATAATATAGTGTTTCCTCAATTGATTTTATAAGTATATTATACCACAAAACCGTGTGCATGTAAAGTGTTTTCTTCATTTATTTTCATTATATTGACTATAACTGAGCTTTATACTGCTTTTCAATCCAAGATGATTTAAACTCTTCTAATAAGTAGCCATTCTCAGCTGCCTCTAATAGAGTATCTCCATTGCAAATAGTAACTTCAGACGGATCAGCATTGTCCATGATATAGTCATTATAATCACTAAAAATATCATTACGATCTTCAGCCATAGCTTCATTAAATACCATATTTAAATAGTCTGTATTCATTGTGCGGCCTGCCGCTCTGCGCGCATCACCCGCTTTGCGTGCTTTGAGGAAATCTGCAATGGCTTCGGCCGTTGTGAGTTGCCTCGAGGGGGTGGTAATAGTTGGTGTTTCGTTCTTATTCATTTTCATAATTCTTTCTTCTGATTGGTTAATATAGGTATATTATACCACAAAACCGTGTGCTTGTAAAGTGTTTTCTTCATTTATTTTCATATAGTCACTATTCATAGCACGAATAGTGGCCTAAGCCACAGCCTTACCGAACTTCGTCATTAAGACTTTGTTAAGCTTCTTAGATTTGGCATATTTCTTAAAAGCATTTCGGATTGAAGTATTAGAGGCATCTTCTTCTGTACTGAATTCATCTTCCTGTGTTTCAAGATTCTTACCACCTTTGACTAGGTAGTATTCATTATAGCCTAACACATCATTATAGGTAGCACATTTGTTTTGTCTATACTGCTGATTAGCATCTTTTCGGGTATCATCACTATTCTGTAGTAATGCATCAGCCATAATGTATAATCGGTTTCTCCAATCTGAACTGGATTCAGCCATAAAGAACCCTAGGTTATTAGTGTTATATCGCTTGGCCATATTAAGTAGAAGAGCAGTAGTTAGCCTTCTTCCAGACCTAGAAGAACAGTTGACTATCTTACCGTCAATTTTAATAGCAATTTTATCCCTCGTGGTATCAACTCTATTGTCATCAGTAAGTTCATTTGACCTTTGAGCAACAGTGAGTCTGTTGGCATCACCATCAGTGAATGTGATGAAATTCATTTTTTCAATCTGATGTTTCATTTTGAATTTTTTGATCAATGCGTGTGAAACAACTAGTGCCTGATTGAGCGGAGTAGAACCCCAGTCCTCATAGAGATTGTGACGATCATATGTCCAGTGGGTACATTTAGTTCTGGCATATAGTGAATACATAGCATCTAGATAATCTGCTTTCTTTAAACTTGAAGAACATAGTAATGGCATAGAAAGCCCATCCATGTCTAAATGTCCGTTGGTGTAAAGTATGTTCTCAGCTTTGTAGTCAAGATCGGGGTTAGTAGACGTGAATCCGTAAACCTCGAATGGTATGTTTGTTGTCTTGCAGAACACTATCAAGTGCATGACTTGATCCATAACATATGGCATTGAACCACTCATTGAACCGGACAGATCAATTAGAAGCATCATTCCGTGATTCTTTGCATTGGCTAGTTTAGTTGACTGTAGGAAGATGTCTTCGCTAGTCTTATAAGACCAAAGTTTATTCACATCAATTGTACCAGTCTTAGCCGTAGTAGCTCTAGTGTTCTGGTATGCAGACTTTCGCATTTCAAATTCTCTTACTGCAAAGGATGCATTAGTCTTTAGGAGCTTCATCTGTTTAGCAAACCCTTCCCTAGTAACCGATGGGTCACCATTAGGCCTTAAAAGTTGATGTTCATCCCTCGCAGCCTTAAGTTTGGCATAAGGTATTACTGCCAGGTCTAAGATTTCCTTATTAATTTCATCTGCATAGATTGGCTGAGTACCACTGTCGTCTACATCAAGTAGTGATTCCTCCTTTGATCTGTATATTTCATCAGTAACCGATATGTCTTCATCTTGGTTAGCGGCACCGTTTGATGTCACACCCGAAAGAGCTTCATCTAGTTCCGCTTCGATCTCAGCATCTTTTTGTTCTTTAAGTTCTTTTAAGAGCTTTTCGAGTTGTTCCTCAATTTCTGATGGAACTTCATAAGAGGTTTCTGATGGAGAGTCTTCAGTGTTGCTTTCTTCACTAGGAGAGTCTTCAGTGTTGCTTTCTTCCTTTTCATAATCATCATGGCCGCTTTGAGTAGGATCTTGTTCTTCGGGTGAACCTTCTCCAGACTCTTCGGGTTGTGGTTGTGGCTGATTAATCAACTCAGGAGTATTCTCTTTAGTAAAAGCAAGAATATCCTTAACCAACTCAACTACTTCCTCAAAGGTTTGTGTTGTCATAGCTCTATTATAGAATACAACTTCCTCATCAGAAAATGGTACTTCAATTCTCGTGCCTAATTTAGTTTTTAAGTTGATTTTATCAATAAGTTTTACTGTATCATAGTCAACTGAATCCATCTCTCCGAAGAATCCATTTTCAAGTAACTTACTATAGCCTCTGTTAAAACAAGCGATTAGTCCAGGGTATCTAGATTGAATTTTTCTCTCGATTCTGGCATCTTCTATTACATTGAGGTAAGACCTAGGACAACCTTTTAATGTTTCAGTACTATCGTGCCAACCTTCAAATGGAGTCTCTAAAGCGTGACCCACTTCATGGCCGATGAATAAATCGTTTACATCTTTACCCATATCTTTCCACATAGGTAAGCCTAATACACGGTTCTTAATATCAAACCATGCAGTTGAGTAGTTACCATGCTGGATGGTAATATTCTCTTTAGCGAGTAATTTGGGAAGTAATGATGATGTTTGCATATCCAGACCTATTTCTTTATTTTATAGGTCCATTATACCACAGAACTGTGTGCTTGTAAAGTGTTTTCTGCATTTATTTTCATTTATTTTTATATAGTCATTATTCATAGCATGAATAGTGGCTAGGGAGCAGTTTTAAACCAGACATACTCAGGTCATGGCCCTAAGGTGGGCTAAACTATCTTGGAGAAGTTTCGGTCCTTATAAAACTCGATCTTTGACCTGAATTTGTTCTCTAGCATATCACCCTTGTGGGATATAATAAAGACATTGGAATCAGCATCTAATGTGTCAAGGATCTTGGTTAACTGCTCGACACCATCTACATCCAAACTACTATCAAATGTCTCATCTAGTACTAGCAGATTAGTTGCTGCAGAGTTCTTCATCTTAGCAATCTGTCTCCACGTAAATAGTAATGATAGGTCAATCCGTTGTTTCTCACCCTCGGAGAATGATGCGTAATTGAAGTTGTCACGATGCCTAGATCTGATTGTCTCATTGAAGCTCTCATCTAAGTGAAAAGCAACAAAGAAGTCCAGAACCTGTAGGTATTGGTTAATCAGACGGTTCATCACGGGTAGATACTGCTTAATCACTTTAGTCTTGATACCAGTGTCTTTGAGCATCTCACCAATAACTTCGTTGTAGGTTCTCTCCTCAACAAACTCTAGCTTCTTCTCGGTACAAGCTTCTTTCTCTTTTCTATAGTGAGTCAGATCTTTCTTTGCGCCGTTTAGGTCACCACTTTGCTGTGATAGGTTGTTTACATCTTTTTGAACCTTATCTATCTCATTCTGGATAACAGAAATTTTATCATTGTTTGAATTGATTTTCTGTTGTCTCTGTCGGAGCTGGTTCAGCCTATCCATAATCTCATGGCCTTCTTTATCAGCAGTCAATATCTCCTTCTCAAGTAGAGCCATGTCAGATTGAACACTACCAGCTTCATCTTTAAGATTGCCAAGTTTAGCAGTCTTAATAGTTTCAGTTATATCTTGATCGCACGATGGGCAAGTATCATTGTCTTCATAGAATCTAGCGTCCTTAACTAAGGCTTTAATCTTATTATTGTTTTGGAGCTTATACGATTTAATTTCAGACATACGATCTAGAAACTGCTTATGTAGCTTCTCTTCTGTAGATAGTAGTACCGACAAGTTCTCACCAGAGGTTTTAGAATCATCAAACAGTCTAGCAATTTCAGTCTTATGTTCTTCCATATTATTGAGTTTCTGCTCAATCATATCCTCATTAAGAGCTTGTAGGTCAGCTATGTATTTAGTTTGCGCCTCAATCTTTGACTTATATAACTCAATATTGTGGGTTATATCAACTAGTTCTTCTTTGATCTTGGAGTTTCTTTCCTTAAGCAGCAGATTCATCTTTGAGAATATCTGTATATCCAATAGGTCTTCAATTACTGCTCTACGTGACCATGCTGGAAGTTGCATAAATGGGATAAAGGAACTACTACCCAAAACTACTACTTGGTGGAATGACTTATGGTTAAGCTTTAGAATATTAGCTTCTAAGAATTTCTGGTAATCTCGAGCATTAGACGATTGATTAATCATGTTACCGTTCTGCCAGATTTCAAACTTGTTAGGTTTAATTCCACGTACGATTTTGAATTCAGAATTACCTATATCAAACTCCACTTCAACCAAAGCTTTCTTACCATTGATTGAGTTAATCAACTGGTATTTACCTATATCTCTGTGTGGTTTACCGAATAGACCGAAGGACAAGGCATCGAGTAAAGTTGACTTACCAGCACCATTTTGGCCGACTATAAGTGTAGTAGGAGACTTATTCAATTGGATCTCAATGAAATCATTGCCCGTAGACAGAAAGTTCTGCCAACGGCACGTTTTAAAGTGTATCAATTATACCACCTCCAAGTTCTGTGCTTCAGTGTAGAGTCCTCTCAATTTTACTTTTATATGCTCTTTATCAAGATCGGTATCAACTGCTTCGACATAGGTGTCTAATAACTCGGTGGTATCCTCTAAGGATATCTTTTCATCGTCTACACTTTCACCTAAGTATTCCTCAAAGCTCTCTGCAATCTTGAGCTCATATGTATCCACACTTTGGAGTTTGTCTATGAATTTGTCGAACATATACAAATCCGACTTGTTTATCACTATCAACTTGATAAACTTATGGACGCAATCACTTAAATCATAGTCGCTGTAATCAACCTTTTGATCGTCATATATGATCTTTTTAAACATAGTAATAGGGTTTCTTACAGGGGTGAGCTCTCTAGTTTCGGTATCTAGCACGTGGAAATATTTAGGATCATCAACATCGGCCCAAGTGAATTCCATCTGTGATCCAAGATAGTGTACGTTACCTTGACTAGATCTGGTATGGAAGTGACCTGTTAGAACACTCTCAAACCTAGAGAATATGTCTGCATTCATTCCGTGAGGGTTAGGCATACCAGCCATCATTTCAAAACCCTTTAACTCAAGGTGAGCACCAAGTATAGGAGCATTACAAGTCATAGCAAACTTGGTATATTCTTGATAGTTTTGGTTGTTTATCCAGGGTATAACACCGACCTTAAGGCCGTCATAATCTAAAACTGTAGGTTTCATTATGATATTTACATTGCTAGTAAAGTATCCAAGAAGTTCTTTAAGGGAACATAGTTCATTGGTGTTCTTAAAATACACATCATGGTTACCAGGAATGATATCCATAGTGATACCCATATCACGCATAGGCTCAAGAAAATGCTTACGATTGGCGTGGAGAGCTTTAAAGTTGACGAACTTTCTGTGCTCATAGTAATCACCTAAATGCAGTATGTTTATGATTCCATGTTCCTTTAGATAAGGAAAGAATATTTCCTCATAGAATCGAGCTTGATAGTTTAAAAATATATCTGATGAGTTTCTTACACCACAATGTGTATCGTTCAATATTGCTACTTTCATAATATTATACCATAAATAGTTCTAGTTTTTCCCGAGCTTTCTCTTCTTTAGCAAAGACCTTAATTGCTTCATCCTTGGTTTTAATAGTACTGATTCTTTGTCTTAATGTATCAACATAGTTCATAGTCTCTTGAGCGCCTTGGCCGTCCATTCCCATAGAAACAAAGTCTTCAATACCCATCTTTTCAATGAACTTAAACTTGATATCCTGTTGCTTCTTCTCTTTGGTTATTCGTCTGATAAAGGCGAAATAACAGATCTGAGTGAAGTATGAGAATGCATTAGGTTTACCCGTACGTGTAGCGGTTTCAATGTTATAATTATTGATTGCTCTTAAACAGTTCTCAACAGCATCCATTACCATTTCTTCACGGTAAGTATAACGTACAAAGTTTGGTCTATGCGATAAACCCTCGGAAATCTTCATAAAGCACGTAGCAATATAATCAGGAACAACAGGTGGTCTAACCTCTCGTTGTTTAGAATCCCGGGCAATTACAGCATAATCAAACACAGCTTCTGAGAAGTCTCTATTGTTAACGTAATGTGGTTTTTCTTTCGGCTTAAGTTTGGTCATTGTTTTTCTCCATAATAGTATATTATATCACACTTTAGGGCAAATGTAAACAACTATTTTTATTAAATTAAATGAAAATAAATGCAGAAAACACTTTACTTTTACTGCTAAATGTGATATAATATATAAGTCAACCGGAGGGGTAGAGGTATACCACTATTAATGTACGGTTCTACCGTCCATATTATCATCTTCTTCTTCATCATACAGGTTATCACTGAACTCTTTAAGTTTCTCAAGTAACTCCATATTGGATTGAGGTGTGGCTAGGTCACGTTTGGTCATTGCAAATTTAATATAGGACTCTTTTATAGACTGTACCACGTTGCTTTCACCTACTATCTGGCTCTTGTCCAGTTTGTATGCTCTCTGATCTGAGAACGGGAACCATGGTGTGAACTGAAACCCACCCATCATATTAAACTCTACTAATACAGGTGTCTCAACCATATACGTGTTGTCGTTATTATGTTGGATGAATGCTAGAACATCATCGCCATTGATCATCTTAAAATGTCGTATATTAATATCTTCCATATTATATATTTATATCGTATAGCTTGTAGTCGAAGTGTTCCTTACTATAGATTTTAATCCTTTCAGCAGCATGCTGAAGAGTATAGTTCTTCTTGGACTTCCAATGTAAGTCATCAGCTATGTCATACACCTTAGTATTTTGGCCGTCTGATGACTTTCTTAGTCCCCTTCCGATACTTTGGAGAACCCTAATTTGGCTCTTACTAGGACTAGCAAATACAATGTTATGTAAACGCTTAATATTAATACCAGTAGAAAATGTGCCCATACTAGCAACAATAATTGCGTCATTTTGGGTTTCTGTGATAGCCCTAATTTCTTCCCTCGTGTCCACATCGGTCTCACCTGAGACATAGAATAACCTCCTAGCATTCCTTGGTAGTTCATTAAATTTCTTTTGCAACATGTCGTGTAGTGGTTTACCATGTTTGTCGACATATTGGAATAGTATAAGTGTGTTACCCTCGCAATCCATTGCTAGATTAGAAATAAAGTTATTCCTAGGCGTATATGATACTATAAAATCAAGCTCTTGTTGGTACGTCCCTTTGGATACAAGCTTACAATATTCAGGGCCGTACTTCAATAACAGTACATTAATATCCAACTGAGCTAGGTCGTTACTGTCCATAAGTTTCTTAGTAGTAGTAACTCTATGAACCGGCCCAAATAGACCTTCTAGGACAAGCTGATGTGTTTGTGTACCATCTAATGTTCCTGTAGTACCCATACGATATTTAGCCTCTGTGCATTTTTCGAGGATAGCAGTCAATGACTTAGCTTTAAAGTTATGTGCTTCGTCACCTACCACCATTCCAAATGGCTGGAACCACGCATGAGTCATTTTATAAATGGACTGCCATGTAGTTATTATAACTCTAGGTTTAATATCATATTTCTCTTTGCCCGCATAAATCTTGTGGCAGTTCTCTGTGACGTTCCATTCATCAAACTGGGAATAGTCACCAAAGTCCGAATACATCTGTTCAACCAAAGATGTTGTGGGTACAATCAGAAGTACACTCTGATCTGATTCTTCCAAGAAAAATCTAATAGATAGATAAATGATTAGCGACTTACCAGAAGCCGTAGGTGATAGTAGTAGTGACTGGCCATTAGTTAAAGCATGGTGTACTGCGTCCAACTGATAATCTCTAGGGGTTATCTTATCGCCGCCAGCAGTCAATGTCACCTCAGCCAACAATGACTCTAAATCAATGACATTCTGAGTACCAGCCATACCATAATAAGAATTAGGCTCAAACTCTAGGTCATACTGTCTAGCATCGGCAAATTCTTTTAGATATTTGAACAGACCTGTATATAGAACTTTCTTCCTTAGATCATATAGTCTAATCTTGCCATCCCACATGCGATTTTTATATGCAGGCATAAACTTATAACCCGGGACATAAAAACAGAAGTGTTCACTGAGTTCCATTTCTATAGAAGGATCTGTTGCAATCTCTAGGAAGGCTTCGTTTTTCTTCTTGATTTTGAGCGTGTCGACCACTGAATAGTTCCATTGTAAAGTGTATAGTTATATTTATTAGTGCTCAAAGTGATACCATCAAAGTCGAGGATCTTTTCATTTGAGTTAGCTTGGATGTAGTCTCTTAGTTGTGAAAGCGAATTCCACCGGCCGTTACGTTTTTCTATCTGTTCTATCATATTATACGCCACTAGTGAATTTTCTCCACTCGATCATATTCTTGATATTCTGATGTCTCCACTTCACATTTTCCATGATCTCTTTAAGTATATCACACATCTCTTTTTGGTATTCAATTCGTGCCTGTGCCTTTTGAATTATAGGGTCGGCATCATACCACTTATCCATATCGCCTTTCAGTACGGTCAGGCCATTTAGTGGATCGTATTCCCACCCCTTACTATCTAATTCTACTTGTGATAGTTTCCCGTTGTAGTGCATGAACTTATCTCTAAGCGTAATCTTAAAGTCAAGCTCTAGCTTCTTCAACGTCATTCTATTAACGCTTAGTAGTTCTAGGTATTTGGAGTGTAATTTGGCTGAATCTCTGGAGGTTTCGTCCAATCTCATTTCATCAATGATGGAGTCCTTCTTCCACATATCCAGTATTTTTTCTAAGTTATTCATTATGTGCTCTCACTGGTTTAAGAATAGTCTGTTTTAAGTACTATTATACTATAAAACCAACCAAAAGTAAACCATTATTTTACTTCAAAGTATGTATATTTAAAGGTTGCATCCGCTTGCAGATACTCAATGTCGGTTTGTTGCGTTGAAAATTCTAGTGCAGATAGTGATGTTGGGAAACAATCTCTGAATGTGATTTCCTTAGAGACATTGTTGTGTGAAGTTAGTATGCTTAAAGTAGCATCAAACTTATAATTTTCGCCATCATTAATAATGTTATGCATCCAATTGAACATTTCGATGTAATTATCCATGTCTTCGGTTACATTAAAACGAATAGCTAGATCACTAAAGGTCAACCTATCACCAGTAAACGCGATATTTGAACCTCTGTATGGAGTAGCGGCTTCGGCTAGAGAGATGTCAGGTAGAGTGACAGCAGTACAAAAATATCCCACATTTGGAAAACTTGCTTCATCTATTTTAAACTGAAACCCTGTAGGGCTCAGAAAATTCTTGTTTGTAGTTAATGGCATATTTATTATCCTCTATGATATTATTTATACACATAAAAAAAGGGATTCCGAAGAATCCCTTTTAAACGTTTCAAGTTAGACTTGATGTGTTTACGCCATGATATTGTCGACTCTAAAGATTCTGAAGTAAGGGTTAGCACGATTAGTACCAGCTCCTGCTGCAGTTCCTACGAATGGGTTCTGTTGAACGCCATATCTAGTCTTGAAACCAATTCTTGGCTGGAAGTCATTCTCGCCAACAGCTTTAACCATAGTTAAAGGTACGTATGGGCAGTAGAAAATACCAGCATCATACGGGTTTTGGCCTCTATAACCAACACAAGCAAAGTCGCCTGTAGCATAAGGATCAATATAGACTTTCATTCTTCCGTTAAGTACACCAGCAAAAGTATTACCAGTATCATCAACATTCAAAGTAGTAGCAAGTGCAGGACTGTAATCCAATACACCAGCAGCAGCAAGTGCAGAAGCAACATCAGAAGAACAAAGAACAAAGTTGCCCTTTCCACGTCTAGTTTCTTTAGCAATTACGTTAGCTTCTCTTTCAAGTTGCATTACTAGGCCTTTGAACTTCTCAGCCATCCAACGTCCGTCTGAATCAGAACTCATGTTGAAGATACCAGAGATAGCAGTTGAAGCCTGAAGAGCACCAATCTTAGCTTTAGTAAGAACTGTTCTAACCATTTCTCTGTTGATTTCCGCAAGGATTTCAGAAGAAAGGATGTTAGCAAGTTCTGCTTCAGCATCTAGACCGTGTACAGCTTTAAGGTCTTGAGCAAGTTCCATAGTGTACTCAGCTTTAAGAGCTCTAGAAGTTGCAGTAACAGTAGCTTTCTCAATTGAGAATGCCATTTCACCGAAAGATCCATCGCCAGATGCGCCAACACCTAGTCTTTCTGCAGCAGCAGTAGTAAGGCCAGCACCGTGAGTAGAAACTGTATCAGCTTCGTCAGCAATAGTAGCATCCGAATCGGCATCACTAACACCAACAAGACCAGTAGGATCTGCTTGATGAGTACCAGTACCAGAGAAATCGGTATCAGCTTCATCATGAAGAGCTTCAGTTCCACCCTGAGTACTATATCTAGACTTCATTGCAAAGATAAGACCAGTAGGTCCAGTCATTGGCTGAACGCCAGCGATATCATAAGCAATAAGGTTAGGCATTGCACGTCTTACCAAAGAGATAAGAACGGGATCAAAAGTACCGAGTGCAGCAGCACCGATGTTGTTAGCAGCAGCTGCTTCAGAAATCATATTTCCTTGGCTGCTTCTTTGGTCTTCTCTCAAAGACATTTCTTGGTTTTCCAACAAGCGAGCTACAGTAGCCTTCTTGTGCTTATCAGTAATAGAAGGCACTTCAGCGTGCTCTAGTACTGGGTTCCATTTTTCAATTAAGTTTGAATCTGTGTTAAACATTTTATGTTTCCCCTGTTAAGATTATTTGTTATAGTTTGAGATAGCTTGTGAGTATCTAGACATAGAGTCAGAATTTACAGCAACTGGTGCTGAATCATTCCCTACTACGGCAGATGCCTCGTCCACTGATTCGCTAATATCTTTAGTAAAGTAAGATTCTCTAACAACTTTAACTTTCATTTCAAAGTTATCTTTGTTATCGAACTCAATGTCTTCAACTAAAGAAGATAGTTTTTCAGCTTCTGTGTGAGCAAGTCCCGAAGATTGTTCTCTAACTACTTCTGATCTTTCTAAAGTCTGAACAGACTCATGTAGTTGGATATTATCTTCTGTGGTTTTGTTTAAAGTTTCTTCAAGTTCAGCAACCTGTGAAGACAGTTCGTCTACTAGGTCAACCTTACCTTCTGGAACTTCGATGTAATGTTCTTTGAACACTGATTGAAGCGAAGTCATGAATTCATTAGCAATTTCAGTCCTAAGACCTTCTGTTACTGCAACTTCATTTTCTTTCATCCAGTTAGAGACTACATAGTTCAAGTAGGAATCAACCTTCTCAACTAATTCACCTTTAACATCGGATACTTCTTCTTCTAAGTTCTGCGCGTATTCAGTTTCTAGCCTTTCAACTTCATGAGCTAACTTACTAGTAAGTACAGCTTCAAAAATCGCTCCAGCCTTTCCTCTAAATGCATCAGATAAAGTAGCTTCTTCTGCAATCATTGCATCCAAATCTTCTTCAAAGTCTACAGATTCAACCTTAGCTTTGGCCTTTGATTCAGCTTTAGACTCTTCATCATCGTCTTCGTCTTTATCATCGGTTTCGCTTACAGCAGTCATCTTTGCAAACATCTTTTGCGCGTCTTCTTTTCTAGCAGCTTTCAACATATCAACGGCAGCTTGAATTACACCAGCTTTGGTTTTCGGTGTAGTAGGTGCAGCTTCTTTGACTTCTTCGTCATCTTCAGCTTCATCTTCTGCATCGTCTTCCTCAGACTCGTCTTCCTTCACTTTACCTTTAGCTTCATCAAGAACTTCTTCGTCTTCAACTTGTTGGTCTTCAACGAGCTCGTTCTCAAGCTCTTCAGCATTTTCTGATATGTCTTCTAGACCTACTAGAGTTTCATCTAGTTTATTTTCGTCTTTTGACATTTTTGTATTCTCCTATTAAGAATTTACAAGTTTAGAGAGGAAATTCTTAAAAGCTTTAATCTCAATATCCGACGAACGCATACCTCGAGCTTCCCTTATTTCAGTCTCAATTTTTTCAATTTCTTGTGGACAAAGAATACCGTTTTCCCATATCCATTCAACACCTTCCATGATTCCATTGACAAAAGCCTCTGGAGCGGAAGGGTCTTGGACTATATCTACAGTGGATAACATAAAGTCATCTCCCACATACGACGTTCCTTTCTTGTTCACAAGAGTTCCCATACCACGACTTGATACACCAAGCTTAACTCCACCTTCAAGAAGACCTTCAACGATCTTGCCCATAGGGGTATTAAGAATTGATGCTTTTCCTACAACATTACTACCTTCAAAACGAAGTTCAGTAATTTTGTGTGAAACTTTATCTAAGTTAATGGTCGGACCTTCGGGATGATTTAGTTCACCCACTGCTCGACCAGTACTTACCTGTTCTTTTACATACTTATTCACAGCACTTTCTAAAATGCGCTTCTCGTATATTCTGCCGTTCCTATTTTTAGAATCGGCTTGCATGAAAACACCCTCAATGAAATAACTCTTTGTGCCGTCTTTTTTGGCCTCAGTTATAACTTCAAGGTCACTATCATGATACTCACTAATCAGTCTCATTCTAGTTCTTCTCCCATTAATTTTATAAAATCATTTGCAGATTTTTCTGCATCTTTAGGCGACTTAAAGCTATCATCTAGCTTATCGCCGTTAATATATACAATGTACTTTGATCCCTTCTGGGATATGACAATGTCTACCTTCTTAGATTTACCACCCTTAAAAGCATTAACCTGTTTTTCGCCGGAACCAAGTGTAAACTTCTCTCGGAGTTCTGCAAATGATTGCATTGTTATTCCTCTTCTGTAGAAGCTTTACCTATCTGAGATGCGATATCAATCTTTTTTGCATCTAGGGCAGTTTGCATTTTACTTGACATTAGTCCTTCAAAGTCTTTTTGAGCTTGTACGTTATCACCGCCCTTTAAACTATCCACTAAATTTTCTATTGTCATTGTATGTTCTCCTTATATATTTATACAAAATGATCCTTCTGGCTTAATCATCCCACCTAGGATCGTCATCTTCTGGCGCATCAAGCTCACCAGCTTTTTTCTCAGCTTCAATCTGTTTCTGCATATCTTTGATATCATCATCAGTTTGACGTAGAATACTCTTTCTTACCCATTCATTAGATATATACTTACCCACGTATTCATCTACTGAAGCTAACATTTCAAACCGTTCTCTTACGATCTCAGTTTCTTTTAGCTCGGCAAAATAGTTATCTTCGATATAATCAAACGCAATATAACTCTTCCAATCGTGCCAATCTTCTTTAGTGATAATACCTTTCAGTAATAGTTGTGTTTTAAGTAGCTGCATGAATGTATCAGAGAATCTCTTCCGTAATCTATCAATAAACTTCTTAAACTTAATCTCATCACGTGATATTTCAGTGCTTCTACCTAAGGAGAATGTGTTCTCCGACTCCAATCTTTGAGCAGGAACATTGAGAGACTTGTATAGCTTCTTTTGGAAGTATATGATATCATCTATCTGACCTAGGTTTTCGCCACCAGGCAATGTAGTGATTTCTGTACCCCTACCACCTTCTCTACGCGGCAAGAAGAAATCTTCCAGCATTGACATATGCTTACGATCATCTTTAATGTCACCAGTAGAAGCATCATATACCAGTTTATTTCTATACTGATTCATAATGCCTTTTAAATATTCTTCTGCTTTACCCTTAGGTAAGTTACCCACGTCAATATAAAAGATTCTTCGCTCTGGTGCTCTACTTATTCTGTAGATTACCAACGAGTCTTCCATCATCCTTAACTGATTAACTGGCTTAATAGCCTTCTGCAGATATGATAAAATTCGTTTTCTAGTTGGGTCTAACATACCCGATGTTGAATACATGATAGAATCGGGGTGTATCCGAACACCTTGCCCACCAGCTGCCATTCCTTCGTCTTGAAACAAGAAGTATTCCTGTTGATTGACGATGATCGTTGCACCTGTTTTAGGGTCTTTCTTTTCTTCGATTTCTTTAACCTTCCTAAGTTTAGTAGGGTCAATGTATCGTAATTCTTTAATACCTTGCAATGGTTTCTTATCATCAATAATGATGTGATAAGGTAGTCTACCATCTATGTACCACTTTCTGAATATATCATGAGCATGGGAATTGAAATTCAATAATGATAGAATCTCTTCAAACTCTTCTCTCACAGTATCTTTAATCTTGTCTGAGATATCAAGTTGATCTAAAACTAAATTGACAGGTGATTCATCATTGTCGCCTATGATAGCTTCATTGACAATGTCTTCAACCGCGGCATCGCATTCTGGTTGAGCAGCAACGTCTCTATACTTTAAAATTAGTTCTATTTCGTTCTTGGATTTATCACCATCCAAATCCAAATACGCACCAAAGTGACCGCCGGTGGTGATTACACCAGTTCCGTCCTCGTCAGTTTCGGGTACAAATGAGGGCCGTATAGGTTCCTCACCTTTCTTCTTTATCTCAAATCCAAAAAATTCAGCCATGTCTTATCCTCTAATAATGTCGGGAGGGGCAAAACCCCTCCTTCTATTATTATTTATACACCAAATTATGATGTAGTATCTGACTCCCAATACTGAACTTGTAGCTCAACTGTGAATTCCTCGATTGTATTCTCGGTTTCATAGCTAAGGTCTATAGTACTCAGATTAGTAGGGAATGTTCCTCTAAGGTCATACTTTTTAGTTACATTACCTTGCTTGTCTAATTGTTCAACAATCATATCAGCTTGGTAATCAACTGGATTGCTAAGGCCAGTGTTATTAGCATGTTGGTTAATACCATCCATCCATCTCTCAAACGACCCACGAACACTGTAGCTAGAATCATTGATAATTGTAAGAGTCCATGGTTCAAACGTCCTATCACCAGCTATTTGCAACTGTCTACCACGGAAAGGTACCATGATAGGTGCAATAATTGATGCGGGTATCGTAGCACCTTTACATAAAAATGAAGTTAGCTCAACATCGCCTTGGGCATAAGAGGGAAAGTTGCATGTTACTTTAAACATGTTAGCGCGTGCACCGCCACCAACTAGTTTCGATTTAAAATCGTCTACGCCTAAAATTGCCATTATTTCTCTCCTTAAACGCCGGAGATTTCAGAGAAATCTACACCGGTTCTTGTTGCTACAAAGTTTAAAGTAATGAAGTTAATGGATCTTGCAGGCTTGATATAAATATCAGCAACAAAACCATTAGTATCAATCACTTGACCTGTATTGTTAGTAGTATCACATATAACTGAGAAGTCTGTAACTCCTCTGCGGCCTTTAACATCTCTCAAGAAGGGCTCAATAATATTTCTAAATTGAGCTCTAGTAAATTCATCATTGAATTCAAAGAGTTGAGCTTTGGCTGCAGTTGAAATAGCCTTTTCAAGGACTATAAACAGTCTACGCACGTTAATTCTATCGAAAGCAGATGGTCTGCTAAGCAGTGTTTTATCACCGAATAACATAGTACCTTGGCCCGGCAGAGAAACGATAGGGTTGACTCTTGCTTTATACAAAGAATCTCTATCAGCTTTCTTAGGGTTGAACGCCAACTTAGTAATACCTAGAATCTGACCACGGTTTACACCAGCAGGTGAGAACCAAGCATCAGCTACATTGTCTGTATTAGCACATAATCCTGCAGTATGACCAGCCGCTCCAATCCAACGATATTCATCATTGTATTTATCATACACATACAACGCAGTAGAATCTGCAGATGCATATGAAGTTGAAGTGAGTGTGTCTGCCCAGACTTTAACATCAGCAGCAGGACTTGAAGTACCTACAGTATCTTCAATAGGCGGTGATACAAATGCCATACAATCTTTTCTTGCAACTGCAATAGAGATAATATCATTTGATATATCATTTGCAGCATTCACATCAGGATATGCAAATAATAGATTTACTTCAACAGTTTCTGCATCTTCAAAGTGATCAAAGCCTACTGCAATCTCACCAACAGTTGGTAGATTATCATCAGTAGCTCCACTTAAAGAATTTGTGACTGCTGCAGTTGGTGCGGCAAAACTAGCAGTTGCTGCTACAGTTGCACCTGAGTTGGTTAGTCCAGTAGGAACGCCAATCCACCAAGCATACTGTGAGTTGTTATTAATAACATCTTTGTAGTAGTTAGAAGTGCCGTCTGCTTTCTTAGCATCAGAACCTTGTGAAAGATATTCAAAAGTTTCTAATACAGTTCCTGCTGTTCCTGTCCATGCCCCATCTTCATCAATTACTACTGCATGAAGTTCATCATTTGCAGAAGTTTGACCTAGATTAGTTGCATATTCAGAAGTCCCAGGTTGACCCTGGAATGATGATGCGTATGCCCAACCGGCCCATGCAGTTGCATTGGCTGGACAGACTGATACCTTAAGACTGTTTCCTTTAGCGCCAGGGTATTTTGCAGCCCAAGCTCCTTGTGATAGTCCCGTTAGGGTATCATAGTGATCCTTATTTTTAATTAATAATCCACCGCCTTGAGCAGTTGCATTGTCATGCCCTGTCAAAACCCGAACTACCTTAAGTGCATTGCCATATTTTAAAAATGACGCTGCGGTAAGGAAGTATTTAAATGTACTGGAATCTGGTGCACCGAAAGTTTCTGCTAATTCTTTCTCCGAAGAGACAGTTACTATCGTGTCAACAGGACCCCAATTAAATGACCCAGCAAATCCGCCAATAGATGTTGATACTGCAGGAACTACTCCTGATGCATCAATTTCCTTGACTTGGACGCCTGGTGATACTTGAAATGCCATCGCTTTATCCTCTCATTGAGTTGGTTAATATGTTAACATAATATGAATGTTCACTGTTATTATTTATAAATAACCGAATCCTATCGTAACATATCATCAAATGTACTTGATTCCATCCACAAGTTGCCATCACCGTCTCGTTCAAATCTGGGAACTTCGGCACTATCGCTATCAGGAGTGAAACCAAATGGTAACATATCATCTTGTATTTCTGCTAATCGTTCTTTATATAGCATGTTTTTCATATTTATATCAGTTAGATTACTAAACACGTCGGTTGAAGTAAACCATCCAAACATAACTAAATTCATCATTAAGTCATCGTGGTTAGGAGCCTTGGCCGCATATGAATTACCTATAGCAACGAATGTGCTCATTTCTATAATAGTGTCAGCATCGTAAATTCTTAGTTTCTGCTGTTCAACCAAATCCTTAATAGTAGAACAACCAATCCGTTTTACTCGTTTAGTCATTGTAGCACCAATAGCATTAGCTTTAATTGACGATTCAACAAACATGTGTTCATATTCCAAGTCATAGTATAGTCCATTACATACTACAGCACCTTGATCATTAGATTCTATTATGACATAGGCTTCATTATATCCATTGGCCCATTTGTATATAACATCGGGCATTAGCATGGGAGATATGTTATTATCTCTGAATGTGCAAACTTGTTCAAATGGTATTGTGCTAACATCAATGATATTAAACGTACTATAATCCTGCCCACGTCCACGGCACACGTCTACTGTCATTATATAATCATGACCTTCTATTGGGTTTGAGTAGACCTTGATGTTCTGTCCATGCGAGATGGGGTCATTAGCCGATTGAGATAATAAACAATTAGCATCAATGAGGGTATTGCCGCGGCCGTGGAATGAGTTACCAAATTCTTGGTCAAACTGTAATTCCGAAGTATTCGCTATAGTCTGACGTTTCCATTCTTCGGTTCTGCCAGGCACATCCCACCAGTCCACTCTAAAGGCTTTATATTCATTGGTACCCTGTGATGCTCCTTCCCATATCTTATGATACACATTACCAATTCCGTTAGCAGTAGATGTGATAATAACCTTGGTGTCCTTACCAGACGACACTACGGGATATGTAGATGTATAGAATTGAGCATCATTCTCAACAAAGGCAAACTCGTCAAGGAATAGAAGGTTGATAGATAGACCACGAATTGATGACCCACTAGTAGCAGCGGCCAATATCTTGGAGTTATTTGAAAATTCTATACTACCTTTATTTAGAGCTTTACATCCTGGCTGCAAGAAGAACGGTAGGTTTTCAAGCATTAATGTTACTCTGGCCAACATTTCTCTAGCGGTAGCACCTTTGTTAGCAAGTATAGCAATATTCTTTTCGGGGTGGAAACATGCAAACCACAGTAAGTAACCCACCGATGATATGGATTTACCTGACTGCCTACATGCTAATACAATGGAAAATCGGTTATCATCAAAGTGCGAAAACATCTCTTCTTGATAAGGATATAAAGTGAAGGGTACTAAACCTTTATCAAGAGAGATAACTTTTAGATACGTGCGAGCAAAGTATGCAGGCTCATTCATGCACTTCTTGTATTCTCGGACTTCATCTATGGTAAATTCGGTTTCGACTCCGTCCCGCTTTACATTGGGATTACCTAGATATCCAAACTCGCTATTCCGTAACTTCGCCATCAATCACTTTTTCAGGTTCTAGTAGCATCCGTTGTAGATCGGTAGTACTACCAACAAACACATTATTATTGGTTATTCTTTTAGCGTTTTCTTCGGCTTTAGTCTCTACGGCTAAATCCTTCTTATTCTTTTGAAGAGCCATTAGCTTATCAGTAGTATCACCTATGTTCTTTATTGCTTGTGATAGTACTTCGAATGCTCGGGGATGTTCAGATTCTCTTGCCAGTTCAGCAAGAACATCCAAAGATCCGACGCCAGTGTTTATTAAATCTTTATAGGTCTTCCGAGAGAATTCATAGTCATCTTTGATTTCCTTATTGTCAACTAGAGTTTGATCAATAGGGACTGAGGGCAAATTCTTGCCCAGAGAGGCTTTTAGTTTTTCTTGTTTATTCATCATATTTATCATACCAATTAAGTGACTGTCACAGTTACCGTATAGTTATCATCTTCATCTGCCGACGAGGGTGTAATAGCAAAGTCCATTTCTTCTAATATGTCAGAACCACCTGAGTTACCATTTAGATCAATATTCACTGTTCTAATAACACCCTGATTACCTGTAGGTCCAAAGAATTTCATTTTCATAGTGAAGTCTAACTGGTATATAAGAGCTCGTCTGGTAACAAAGTCACCTTCATAATCATCGCTCATTGTAACACCTGTAAGAATTATGGGCACATCTTGTTTATATGCAAACCCACTTACTGGATTAATGGTTAGGTTATATTCTGGTTGGAAGTATGGAAGTATCTGCTCTACAATTTGTAGTCCATCATCTTGGTTTTTAGTTAGGATATACAACGATACGTTAATATTATATGCAACCTGATGTTTAATAGTCTTCTTCTTAGTAGCATCTGATGCATGTGATTCAACTATTACATTCCTCTTGGCTAGTTTCTGAGTAGAATCGAGCTCCAAACTAGTTATCTCAAAGCCCATTCTAGGCAATTTAATAGCCATAGATGAATCTGAACCAGTAGCTTGATCTATTCTAGCCAGCATCTTAGCTTTCGGGCCATAGGCAAGAGGTACTTTAAGTTGACTTATAATAGAGCCATCTGCTTTAGTCCTTAAGACATTAATGTCATTAAAGAGTGTACCAAAGACTGCTACAGCCTTTCTTACGGTTGAGTGGTAGAAGTGCTGTCCAAACATTAATAAGTCTCCGAAGGGTCGCCGAATGGATTTGATTCAGAGAAGTCTATGAATGAGTCTCCGCTTATTTCAAATTGCACATTCTGCGCATTACCATCATTAGCAAAGGTGTTAGTAGTATCAGCAATATCATATAACTTAGTTATATAGCAAGTAGAACCACTTTCGGCTCCCACTAATCCTACAGTGGATGATACCATAAACTCTGTCATGCTACCAGAACTGCCGGTAACACCGATATTTGATATACTCACTGTTGCAGATACATCCGAAATTTTAGTCACAGTAGCAACTTCACCTGTAACTACAATGCCAGCCGCAACGATCTGTGACACAAGTTCACCTCTAACAAAATGAGCTCCACCAACTACTGTTAAATCTACTGAGGTTAGATATGCTTCATTCTGCGATAAATCATCTATTAATGTATTACCCGTTTCAAAGTCCTCATCAGAGTACTCAAACAATGCACAAGTAAGTTTATAAACAGGTAGGTTAGATAGTTGATAAAATGGTTGTTCGTGTTCAACAAATGTAATTTCAAAGAATTTATTTGTCATCGGAAGGAATAGAATATCACCTTCCATAGGCTTGATGCTTGATACCGTGTTATTCCATAGGCCTACTAATTTATTCCATTGAGATCTGGATATAACAAACGTAGCTTCATCTCGGATCTCTAAACCAAACTTGGAATATAAGTCACCTGCGCCTTCAAAACCTTCTTGATTTTCAATATATGCTTCAATCATATAGGCATCATTGAATGCCGAGGATGAGTCCTCGCCTAAAATAGTGTCTCTATTAACTAGAGTTCTGGGTATATAATAGACATCTTGGCCAAATATCTTTAGCGATTCTATTATCAGGTCTTCGTAAAGGTTCTGTTCGGATTTTACGGCCTGTGAAAAGTATACATTTCTTGGCATTGTTTATCCTATGAAGAAATCAACGGGTTGTTCCCAATTCAATCTTAGCTCTTCTTCGAGTTTGGTAATCTCTTCTTTGGCATCATCAAATAGCTGACGGCCATTGAATGATACACCACCCGGCATTTGCATACCCTCAAACTTTAATAGGTTCTGACCCCATTGCTGTTTAATAAGTGCTGTAGCATATTTCTTTAAAAAGTAATCATTATACACATCAGCATATGACGTGGGGTCTATGATTCTATAACACTCAACTACCACATACTGACCAATGACAACCTCGGCATCCCAATTCATGTCAACCCTAAGTTGGTTCTTATGTCTGTCAAAACTGATATGTTTTGTACCAGAATTAACAATTGAATCTAGCAAAGATAGCCATTGTTGGGTCATAGTATAATCAACCAGTGATCCTAAGAACCCTAATGAATATACATCATTTAAGTGTATCTGGTATTTCACATCAAATAGACTTGCAGAAGATGAAGTGGCAGTAAGAGGAAGTATCTGAACAACATCAGTAACTAAACTGTTAATTGGCAGATACTTATTCTGAATATCACCGACAGTTATAGAAGATACTACTGCAGTTGTAGCACTAGTAGCGCCTGTAATAGTCTCGGCTTGAAATGCAATTTCATCTAGGTGCGTTAAATCTGTGTATACTAATGACGAACCAGTTGAGTCTTTATGCACAACTGCAGTAGCCCCAGAAGTGCTACCCGTAATAATCTCGCCTACAGTAAAGTTAGCGGCAGTAGCAGTAGAGAGCGTTAATGTGCTCCCAGTAATTTTGTGCTTTAGAAAAACCTTTTCAATAGCGTCTGCATGATATGTTTGATACAGCTGTAAGGCTTCATCAATTCTATCATCGCATTGATCGTCGTCTATATTAATTTCAATTACTGGAGCGCCAAGCGATCTTAGACAGTATTCTATTAAGGTGCTTCTTGAATTAGGTTTTGCCATTTTTATATTCCCGGGTCTATATTCTATTTATAAGGCTACAATTTCTACACTTAACTATAGGTGAATTTTAATGTAGTTAAAATATTACCATCAATTGTTGTATCAGTTTCAGTGACAGTATAATATGGTGCCGCTGGTTTCGTTGTGTGGTAGTTATATAATGACTGATTTTTAATACAACCTATTTTATAACCTACAACACTATATGAGTCTAGGAAAAATGTCCTAGATGCTGTAACATAATCTGCATCATATATCCACGCCCTAGAATCATTAGCATCAGGCCCTACTAAATTATAATCGTAAGTAAGATACAAAGGAACTACTGTCTCATCTTGTTGTGGCTCAATTAATGCAATAGCATATTGTACTGCCGTATCATCTTTTTCCCATAGGATGGCTTTATAATTACTAATATCAGCAGATGCAGTTTGGTCAAATCTAGTTTTCATCGCTTCCATTCTAAGAGCTTTTGTTGTCAAGTTCTGTCCTAGCATACCCCAATCCATGGTACCTGCTATCATTTTATCGTAAGAAGCATTAAATAAAGACTCAAATATAGTAGAATCAATTGTGTTAACTTCACTAACTGTATAACTCATGTATTCCTTCCACCGTAAAATTGATTCATAGATATTGTACCACTAGCTGGGATACCAGTATTTACTGTGACACTAGAACCTGTGACTCTTCGTCTCTGGGCATAATAGTAAGTTGTGTGTGTTCCATATTTGCCCGGGTAGGTTATAGTCCAAGCAGTAGCAGCTCTTTGGTAATCATACCCACCAATTGCGCCTGTTATTAATGACGAGTTGTGCGGGTTAGTTGAGCTTACAGCATAAATTGTTGAACCAACCCACCTCATAGTATAGGTGGTGGCGCCACCACTAGACGCGACTGAGACAATCAACGCATAGTTTACATGATTCGGGCCGTAGGAGGACCACGCACCGGCCGCAGTACCTACTGTTGTGGGTACATTAGCGCCACCTCTATAGTACTCATTAATGCCAATAGGATTTGATCCACCAAACTCGCTTTGGAGTTGGCCAAAATCTATTACCCCAGAAGTCTGTAAAGCCATTACGCGTTAGTCACTACGCCAACAGAGACTTTATGTGCTACTCCTGCACCAACTTCTGCAATACGAGCATCAGTTGCAGCATCGTCATAAGTAGTACCATCGGCTGCAAAGCAAACGTTTA
>Ga0209712_10000112_pt1 | contig 69212 bp, 71 predicted proteins | sample ArcOceMetagenome_FD_187443 | JGI IMG/M metagenome (GOLD analysis project Ga0209712, IMG submission 187443) | Marine eukaryotic phytoplankton communities from Arctic Ocean - Arctic Ocean - Greenland ARC118M Metagenome (SPAdes) (version 2) | ecosystem: Environmental > Aquatic > Marine > Oceanic...
CTAGGCGGATAAATCCATTTCACTCGAAAGCATATGGGGTATTAGCAACCGTTTCCAGTTGTTGTCCCCCTCCTAAAGGCAAATTCTTACGTGTTACTCACCCGTCCGCCACTTGAGTTAAAAACTCCCGTACGACTTGCATGTGTAAAGCATACCGCCAGCGTTCATCCTGAGCCAGGATCAAACTCTCTTAAAATTTCCATGAATTTTTTCTAACTTATTTGTAAAAGCATTTCTCTAAAGTTGAATTATAGATTACTAAGTAAGACAAATAAGAAATAGTTATGTTTAAATTAATTGTTTTAACTTTAAAAAATATTTTGTGTTAAAACAACTAACATGAAATAAAAATATAATTTTTAATATCATGGGTGTTGAAATCTAATTAACCTTCAAAAAGTATAGATTTTTCATTTACGAATTGTGCTGAAAAATTTAGAATTTTAAGAAATGGCTGTAAATCTATGTTCTTCTTCTTTCTAAACTTATAGAATCCCTGAACTTTGCTGGTAGGAACTTCCTCGATGTAACCAAACTGCTCGATTGTATTTATTGGGATTTTTTTACTTACTATCACATATTCATCTACTGCTAATATTTTATCAGCAATGAAAGCACTAGGTAGAATAAGAACAAGATAAGTTCTACCAACTTGTCTTACCAGATTAAGTTTAAATAAATAATCAAGACTTACAAGAAGAAATGAGTCTATCATCCTTAAAGTCTTAGCGTTGAACTAATGTTATCTTAGTATATTGTTAGAAATGGCTAAAAAATGCCGACAATATTTATTTTGCAATTTTTCACGAAGTGTAAGCCTGGTAGTTTCTTTAAGATGTTGAAGATCGTTCTAAGCCTTCTCAAGATTCTTGGCTCTCATAATAATCTCCTCAACAGCGGGCTAGTGTACTCACATTAGAATTTAGGATTAGATTCTGATAAAGAAATAAAAACTATCATTTGAACTTTCATTAAAAAATTACGAAAAGATTCATTTCGTAATTTTTTAATAAAAAGTCAATTAAGATTTAATTCTTTCAACTAACATTAGAATAATTTGTCAATAGATGTAAGAACAAAATGATGACAATGTTCAGTTATAGAGTTGAAATTAATTAAAAATTTATCTGTTTGAATAAAACTATTTGTCGATAACAGCTCAGTTGAAATAGAATTATTTATCGAACTCTCTGGAATCATTAAAGAATTGTAAGTTAAAGACAAATCTGTTGTTAATGTTTGTTGATTTAATTCTTTAACTATATTCTCAGGTAAAAATTGAATGTCTAAATCTTTATAGGCTTTCTGCATATAATTTAAAATATCTGGTCTTTCTTTGTACCAAAATTCTCTAATTTCATTTGGCACAGGATAACGATACCATAAAATTGGTAAATAATGAAAAACAAGAACATCTTTCATTTCTTGATTTATTAATAATTTTGCTTCTTCTCCTTCACTAGGTAAAAACGGCATAGTAAATACCAAATGATTTAAACTATCTGCTATTACACCGAGTATTCCTAAAAACACGCTTCCAGTAATATTTACGCCTAGTATAGCTGGTACAATCCCTTGTAAAACATCTTCTGTCCAATCAACTGCGGCTACTAAATAACACCACGGAAAGGTATATGGATTTATATAAATGAACCAAGATAAAGCGATTCTAAGAATTACAATTTGAGAATAAACCATAAGACCTACAAATAGAACTTCACGCATCGTTTCTAAAATTGTTATATCCAAACAAAGGTGTAATTTTACTTGAATAAAGTTGGAAAGCCAATCTGGTAAAAAATAAATATTTTTATAATTTTCAATATAAAAATTATAGAATCCTTCTTCTTTACTTTCGTAAATGTATCTTGGGACAGCATCCACTTTCGGCGATGGACCAAATATCATTTCAAACCATGTTTCTGGTCGTTGAGCGGGTGGCCAAAATGTTTTATGACGTGGAAGATTATCAAGAAATTTTGATCGAGAATACAAATCATTAGGAAGATCAGAGAAAGTCGGCATTCCCGGATTATCTGGATATCCAAATAAGCCAGCTGTTTTCTCGAAAAAATTACCTACAATTTCATAAAAAGCATTTCGAACAGGAATAAATTTTTCGTCTAAACTCATTAGTAATTTTGAGCTAATATCAAGTTAATAATTTAATAGTATAAAAAATAAATCGAATTCCATCAAGAGTTCTTTGCTAACTTAAGTCAAATTAATTCTTTCAAAAGAATTTATGTTAAAGTTTTAATAATCGGGATAGTAGGATTTGAACCTACGACCCCCTGCTCCCAAAGCAGGTGCTCTACCAAGCTGAGCTATATCCCGAATTCGGCACCAAAGGAATCTCTTCTCAATCTTACCTACATTTTATACTACTAAATTTTTCTAAATTAGACAAGGTTTAGAAATACTTTCTTAAAAGGATCTGTTAAATAAAATTAAAAAATGGTTGGAATTGGTGTCATCTATTCTATAAAAGAATAGACGACACCAATAAAATTTAACTATAAATTATCCAAACTTACCTGATGTTGAAGCAATTAAGAATGCTGCATAAGTTAATATGTAACCAACTGAGAAATGCACTAAACCAACTAATCGAGCTTGAACAATTGAAAGAGCAACTGGTTTGTCTCTCCAACGAATTAAATTCGCTAAAGGTGTACGTTCATGAGCCCAAACTAATGTTTCGATTAATTCTTGCCAATAACCACGCCATGAAATTAAGAACATGAAACCTGTTGCCCAGATTAAATGACCAAATAAGAACATCCATGACCATACAGATAAATTATTCATACCAAATGGATTATACCCATTAATTAATGGAGATGAATTTAACCATAAATAATCTCTTAACCAACCCATAATATAATTTGATGATTCATCAAATTGACCTGGATTACCACCCCAAATTGTCATGTGTTTCCAATGCCAGTAGAATGTTACCCAACCAATTGTGTTTAACATCCAGAACATAGCTAAGTAGAAAGCATCCCAAGCTGAAATATCACAAGTACCACCACGACCTGGACCATCACATGGGAAACTATAACCAAAATCTTTTTTATCTGGCATTAATTTTGATCCACGAGCATCTAAAGCACCTTTAACAAGAATTAATGTAGTAGTATGTAAACCTAAAGCAATTGCGTGATGAACTAAGAAATCACCAGGACCAATTTTTAGGAATAAATCATTTTTACTGCTATTAATTGCTTCTAACCAACCTGGTAACCAAATTTGATTACCAGCTATAGTTGCTGGACTTGTTGACGATGATAATAAAGTATTAAATTCATATACTGCTTTACCGGAAGCTGCTTGAATATATTCAGCAAACAAAGGTTCAAATAAAATTTGTTTCTCTGGTTGACCGAATGCAACTACAGTATCATTATGAATGTATAATCCTAATGTATGGAAACCTAGGAATAAACAAGCCCAACTTAAATGAGAGATAATAGCTTCTTTATGTTCTAACATTCTTGCTAAAACATTATTTTTGTTTAATTCTGGATCGTAATCACGTACAAAGAAGATCGCACCATGTGCAAAAGCTCCAACCATTAAGAATCCTGCGATATACTGATGGTGAGTATATAGAGCAGCTTCAGTTGTAAAATCTTTTGATAAAAATGCATATGGAGTAATAGCATACATGTGTTGTGCTGTTAAAGATGTAGCAACACCTAAAGATGCTAATGCTAATCCTAATTGCATGTGTAAAGAATTTGTAATTGTTTCAAATAATCCAACATGACCTGCACCTAAACGACCTCCTGGAGGACGGTGAGCATCTAAGATTTCTTTCATGCTATGACCGATACCAAAATTCGTTCGGTACATGTGACCAGCTACAATGAAAACAACTGCGATAGCTAATTGATGATGAGCAATATCACTTAAAAATAAAGATTGTGTTTGAGGATGGAAACCGCCTAAGAATGTTAAAATTGCGGTACCCGCTCCTGCTCCCGTACCATAAACATGGCTTGCACTATCTGGATTTTCAGCATAAGCTGTCCAATTTCCAGTATAGAATGGAGTTAAACCCGCTGGATGTGGTGGAGTTGTTAAGAAATTATCCCAACCAACATGAACACCACGCGATGCAGGAATTGCTACGTGAACAATATGTCCAGTCCAAGCTAATGAACTTACACCTAATAAACCAGATAAATGGTGATTTAAGCGAGACTCATTATTTTTAAACCATGATAAACTTGGTCGGAATTTTGGTTGTAAATGTAACCAACCAGCAAATAATAAAGCTGATGATAATAATAATAAACCAATACAACCTACAAATAACTCTTGGTTTGTTCTAAAACCAATTGTATACCACCATTGATATACACCTGAATATGCAATATTAACTGGATATGTATTACCTTTACTAAATGCTTTAATTGCTGATTCACCAAAATGTGGATCCCAGATCGCATGTGCAATTGGTTTTACTTTTAGTGGATTACTTACCCATTGTTCAAAATTCCCTTGCCAAGCAACGTGGAATAAATTTCCTGCTGTCCATAAGAAAATAACGGCTAAATGACCGAAATGTGAAGCGAAAATTTTCTGATATAAATTTTCTTCAGTCATACCGTCATGTGCTTCTAAATCATGAGCAGTAGCGATACCATACCAAATTCTTCGCGTTGCTGGATCTTGTGCAAGGGCTTGGCTAAACTTTGGAAATTTAGTTGCCATAATTGTTAGATGCCTTTTTATATAAATTTTAGTTATGAATAAAAATTAACGTTTTTAAAACTTGTTTGCAAAAATAAATAGAATTTATTTAACTTATTGAGACAGCGCGTGCTAAGAAGAACGCCCATGTAGTTCCAATACCACCTAATAGATAGTGAGCTAAACCAACAGCACGACCTTGAGTAATACTTAAAGCACGTGGTTGAATTGCTGGACCAAAGTTTAATTTATTATGAGCCCAAACAATTGATTCAATTAATTCTTGCCAGTATCCACGACCACTGAATAAGAACATTAAACTGAATGCCCAAATAAAGTGAGCTCCTAAGAAAATTAAACCATATGCTGATGATGCTGATCCATATGATTGAATTACTTGTGAAGCTTGTGACCATAAGAAATCACGTAACCAACCGTTAATTGTAATAGCACTTTTCGCAAAGTTTCCACCAGTAATATGTGAAATAGCCCCATCCGGTGTAATAGTACCCCAAACATCCGATTGCATTTTCCAACTAAAATGGAAAATTACTACAGAAATTGAGTTATACATCCAGAATAAACCTAAGAATACATGATCCCAACTTGAACTTTGACAAGTACCACCACGACCTGGACCATCACATGGGAAACGGAAACCTAAATTTGCTTTATCTGGAATTAATTTTGAACTACGTGCATATAATACACCTTTTAATAAAATTAAAACAGTTACGTGAATTGTGAATGCATGAATATGGTGAACCATAAAATCTGCAGTACCTAATTGAATAGGCATCATTGCAATTTTTCCACCAACTTCTACAACTTCTCCACCAAATGCATAACTTGTTGTTGCTAAAGCGTTTGGAGCAGTCGTACCTGGAGCTAATAAATGAATATTTTGTATCCATTGCGCGAAGATTGGTTGTAATTGGATAGCTTTATCCGAGAACATATCTTGCGGACGTCCTAAAGCTCGCATTGTATCATTATGAATATAGAATCCAAATGCGTGACAGCCTAAGAAGATACAAACCCAATTTAAATGTGATATAATTGAATCACGGTGTCGTAAAACACGATCTAATAAATTATTGTAATTATTAGCTGGTGTATAGTCACGAACCATAAAGATTGCCGCGTGTGCAGCTCCACCAACTACACAAAATCCTCCAATCCACATATGGTGGGTAAATAAAGAAAGTTGTGTTGCATAATCAGTTGCAATATAAGGATACGGTGGCATCGCATACATATGATGCGCAACAACAATACTTAATGAACCCATCATTGCTAAGTTAATTGCTAACTGAGCATGCCATGATGTTGTTAAAATTTCATATAAACCTTTGTGGCCTTCGCCAGTAAATGGTCCTTTATGAGCTTCTAATATTTCTTTCATACTGTGACCAATACCCCAATTAGTACGGTACATATGACCAGCAAAAATGAATAAAACAGCTAAAGCTAGATGATGGTGAGCAATATCACTTAACCATAAACCACCTGTAACTGGATTTAAACCACCTTTGAAAGTTAAAAAATCTGAATACTCTCCCCAGTGACCACTAAAAAATGGTGCTAAACCTTTTGAAAAGCTTGGATATAATTGACTCATTAATTCACGATTAATTAAGAATTCATGAGGTAATGGTATTTCTTGAGGTGCTACACCTGCATCTAACAATTTGTTAATTGGTAATGCAATGTGAATTTGATGACCTGACCAAGATAAACAACCTAATCCTAATAAACCAGCTAAATGATGATTCATCATTGATTCAGCATTTTGGAACCATTCTAATTTTGGTGCTGCTTTATGGTAATGGAACCAACCAGCAAATAACATGATAGCTGACATAGCTAGACCACCAATTGCAATCCAGTATAATTCAACTTCACTAGTAATACCTTCTGCACGCCACATTTGGAACCAACCAGAAGTTGTTTGAATACCTTGGAAATTACCACCAACATCACCATTTAAAATTTCTTGACCAACAATTGGCCAAACAACTTGCGAACTTTGTTTAATGTTAACTGGATCTGTTAACCAAGCTGAATAATTAGAGAAGTATGCACCATGGAAATGCATACCACTAATCCATAAGAAGATTATTGATAATTGTCCAAAGTGTGCACTGAAAATTTTACGAGAAACTTCTTCTAGAGAGCTAGTTTGACTATCAAAGTCATGAGCATCTGCGTGTAAATTCCAAATCCAAGTTGTTGTTTTTGGACCTTTTGCTAAGGTTCTAGAAAAATGACCTGGTTGTGCCCATTTTGCGAAACTAGTTTCGACTGCGTCTTTTTCAACAAAAATTTGTACGTTTTTTGCGCGACGGTCGGTTGAGCTTATTGCCATTAATTTTCTCCTTGTTGGGAGACGAAAATTTATGAAACTCTCATAAAAAGATAAAGAATAGATAAGAGTTAACTTTCTGTTAATTATGAGTTTTCAAGTTAGTACTATACATTTTTTCAGTCAACTTTAATTAACTTTTTAATAAATTTTTTTTACAAACTAAATAAATTACAAATACTGTTTTAAATAAAATAAAAAAGAATTAGACTTAATTTTAAAAGTTAACAAAGGATTTAGAATATAAATCCTTTATTAACTTTTAATTTCATTAATTAATAAAATTAAAAATTAAAAGTATAACCCTAACATATCAGGGAAGAAACGATTAATTTCAATAATAAACCCTGCAGTAAAACTTAACCATAGTGTTAATAAAACTGGAGCTGTTGATAAATATTTTTGAAGATTTTCCATAAGAATTTAGTTTGATTAGTTAATAGATAAATAATTAAGAAATTTAAATTTTTAATCTTAACGAGGTGATACCGTTATCTCATCCTTTGGAGCAATTAAATCACCACTTATTAATTCTTGCCACGCTGAAATTGGCCAAATGAAACCTGTTGTCATTATTTTTAAAGCTAACGGAACATTAATAATAATTTCACTTTCAGCAGGATTCTTATTTGCACTTACTGAACGAACATATTTTCGTCCAACCCAGCCAATCCAACCAGAAATATAAATAAAACCGAATCCTGGAAGAATAAATTCAGCTGCGTGACTCCAACGTCCATCAGCAATTAAATGCGGTAATCCATCAGTACCACATAATAAGTCTGAACGACCATATTTATCAAATCTTGCTTTTGTTCGCTCCAGTTGTTGTTGTAAAGCTAAAGCTGGTGGTGAATCAGCTTCATATTTGCTTATTCTTTGATTAAGTTTTTTTACACTTGCATTTAATCGTTTAGTAAAAGCAGGAGATTCACTACATTTTGTTAATCCACCAATATCAGCAAAAGCCTGGTCTGGTGTGAAAGCTAATAATATTAAGAAAAGAAAAGTTATTAAATTAAAACGTTTCATTATTAAGTAAAATTTAAAATTGTTAATTTGGTAAAAAATTTCTGAAAAGTAAAACTACTACTATTTACATAATAGTATAGTTTTTAAGAAAAAATTTATTTATTTATTTATGTTTAGACTAAAAATTTTAATAGATGATTTTTTTTAAAGTATTAGGAATTTTGGAATTTAATGATAAAAAAGTAACTTTAGCTATTTTTTGGATAAAAAAAGAATTTTTCGTTTTTAGAGAATTTTTAAAATTATGAATTCTCTAAAAACTATCAAAATTATAAATTATTCGAAATCCTTACGATTTGGATTTCGTGATGGATCACTCGAAAGAAGTCCAAAAATAAATAAAGAAACAAAAAAGATAATCGTTGTATAAACTAAAATTTTTAAAGTTAACATTTAATTTTTCTTAAAAATTATTTTTAATAATATTAATTATACTAAAATAAAACGATTCTGAATTATTTAATTCTAGAAAAATTATATTTAACAATCTGAAATTACAATCATGGAACGATCGTGGAACGATCATAACTTAAAAGAAAAGGATAAATTTTTAAAACTGTTATTTCAATTTTTTTTGACATTTGAATACTTGAATTATCAATCTGGTTATCTTTGAGTGATAAATATCCTTCAATTAAAATATAATCATTGATTTTATAATAGGTTGTAACATCACGAGCTAAATTCCCCCAAAATTTTAAATGAACAATGCAATTATTACGAACTTGTGGGAATTGAACTCTAAAGCGAGTAACTAAAATATTATTATTAATAATTTCTTGTTTTGGAGTTTCCAAAACTTTTACTACACCGCCAATAGAATTGGTATCACTCATGATTATAGGTATTAAATAATTAAATTTTTCTGTTTTTGAACATCTTCAAAATTAATATCACGTAATCGTTTTAATAAACGAATAAAATATTCTAAGAAATAATCATCTAATTGAATTAATTCCGATGAATCAATTTTAAACATTTTATATAGATCAAAAGTTGAATTTGAGAAATTATTTTCAGTATTTAAAATCTCTGCAAAAGCTAATCGATCACTTATATTTTGACCCCATTCAAAAAATCCAAAGAAACGACTAACTAATTTTAAAACAAATAATGGAACTTTCTGAACTTTTGCTTGTTGACCAGCCAATTGTTCACATAAAGTAATAATTTCTGATGAAACCCAACCTTTTGAACCACTTAAGAAAAATACTTGATTTGTAGTTTGAGGAATTTGAAGTGATCGCAAACAAAATTTTGCAATATCTTGCGTATCCATGTATGAAATATAGGTATTTTCATTAGTAACCCAAATCGGTAAATTTTCTAAAATAGGTATCGCATATTGTTCAATTAACCCCTGATAAAACCCAGTTAATCGGAAAATTGTATATGGAATACCAGATTCTTTTAATTTAATTTCAATTCCATTTTTAACTTTCATTAATGGAATATTTTCAAATTGTTCTACATTTTGAGCTGAAAAAAAGATGAATCTTTGAATATTAGCTACTTTAGCAGCTTCAATTAAACATAATTTCCCTTCCCAATCCACTTTTTTTAAAGACTCTAACTCACTTGCTCGACTAGTAGAAGCATCAATAATTGCTGTAATACCTTTCAAACAAGGAGGTATTGTTTCTGGTCGTGTTAAATCACCATAAACTAATTCAGCTCCCCATTCTTTTAAAAAACTAGCTTTTCGGAAATTACGAACTAAACAACGTACTTGGTAACCTTTCGTTAGTGCTTGTAAAACAACTTGTCGCCCTAACGTTCCAGTTCCTCCAATAATTAATAAACTCATATTATTCTCTTTTGCATATTATCTATTTGCTTATTAAGGGATTTTTTTAATCGTTAAATACTGTACTTTGTAAAATATCATTTGCTTCAATATTAACTAATTCTTTTTTCGTTAATACTTGACCACGACTGTCAAAAATTCGATTTGCTTGACGCATTCTTGCTCGATCTAAAGCATTTTTTACACTTCTAGCATTAGCAAATAAAGGTTTTTCTTTTCGTCTTTGAATGTAGCTTGTTAAAGCATTTTCAGCATCTGGTGTTAATTGATATTGTTGATCTTGTAACATTAATTTTGCAATTTTTACAAGTTCATCTACTGTATAATCAGGGAAATCAATATGATTGGCAATACGTGAAGATAATCCGGGATTTGACTCATAGAATTTATCCATCGGTTCTTTATATCCAGCTAAAATAACAACTAACTCATCACGTTGATTTTCCATAACCTGTAGTAAAATCTCAATCGCTTCTGAACCATAATCACGATCATTATCTGGCTTATATAAGTAATATGCTTCATCAATAAATAAAACACCACCCATTGCTTTTTTAAGCACTTCTTTTGTTTTTGGAGCAGTATGACCAATGTATTGTCCTACTAAATCATCACGAGTTACAGTTAAAAGATGACCTTTTTTAATGTATCCTAATTTATATAAAATATCAGACATTTTTAAACCAACTGTTGTCTTCCCAGTTCCTGGACTACCTGTAAATGACATATGTAGACCTGGGTGTGATGAAGAGATACCTAAATTTCTTCTTAATTTATCGATTAACAATAAAGCTGCGATTTCACGAATTCTTGATTTTACTGGTACTAATCCAACTAATTCTTCATCTAATAAATTTAAAATTTTCGCTATTTCTGTTTTTGCATATTCTTCCTGCAAATTAATCGGAGAGTTCATAAGAATAATTTATTAATCAATTGATACTAGTTGTTTTATATATTAAATCAGTTATCATTTAACTGATTTAATAAGTTTATTATAATATAGATTTACCCTGCTGTAAAGGTTGGAATACTTGATAAACAAATAAACGCAAAACCTGCGCTTCCACATGCCCCAACAAAAAATCCACCTTTAAATTGATCCCAAGCTCTTTTAGTTTGTAAATCATTTTCATTCGATGATTGAGTTTTTTCTTGGCCAAACGCAGCTACACCGTAAATTGTTAAACCTAAGGTTAAAATCACAATTAAACCAATTGTAGACATGAAACCAGATAATAAAGCAACATCTGAATTACGTAATGGCCCTAACTTAACAAATGGACCCATTAAAAAATAACCATGTGCTAAACCAATCTCTAGACCACGTAATAAAGGAGTTAAACCAAAGCGATAGGCTGGTAAATTTTGTAAAATTGCTCTTGTTACTGCAGATGAAGTTATTGGCGTTGCTAAATGACCTACAAACGGATCATCATTATACGGTTTAATAAAGTTAGCCATAAAATTAATTTGAAAATTAGTTAAATTAATAATAAAATTTTTTGATTAAACAAATAGAAGGTTATTAAAATTTGTTGAAAATTTTAACCAACCAAAATTTTTATATAGATTACTATATAATATATATTAATATACAGAAAAATTTTTATAAACTTCATTTTGATAAAATAAGAAAGATTTTATGACAGTTGCTATCGACTACTTTTTATTATTAGGATTCTGCTTTGCACTTGCGTCTGGTTTATTTATAGGATTAAAATCAATTAAATTAATTTAGGTTTTATTAGACTGAATCAAATGCAAAACGAAATTCGACAAGATAAAATTGTTGGGTCACGACGGTTTAGTAATTATTTCTGGTCATTCTTTTTATTTGTTGGAGGCCTAGGTTTTTTATTGGCTGGTATATCAAGTTATTTTAAAATTAATTTGTTACCATTTACAAATACTACAGAGCTAGTTTTTATACCTCAAGGTTTAGTTATGATGTTTTACGGAACATTAAGTTTAGGACTTAGTATTTATACAATCATTACAGTACTTTTAGATATTGGAAGTGGTTACAATGAATATAATAGACTTGAAAATCTTGTGAAAATAGTTCGAAAAGGATTTCCAGGAAAAAATCGTGAAATTCTTTTAACATACCCATTGTCAAATGTTCGAGCAATTGGGATAAAAATTACAGAAGGATTAAATCCAACTCGAAGTATTTACTTATGTTTAAAGGATGAACGAAATATTCCTCTAACACCAGTTCAAGAACCAACTGCTATTTCAAATTTGGAAGAGGAAGCAGCTGATTTAGCAAAATTTCTAGATTTAAAACTAGAAAATTTATAAGATTTTATTGCTTTTAAACCTGCATAATTCTATAATAGAATTATGCGGGCATAGTTTAGTGGTAAAACCTTAGCCTTCCAAGCTAATGATGGGGGTTCGATTCCCCCTGCCCGCTTTCGAGATTTATAATATATTTAATATTAGACTGAGTAACAATCGTTTTTTTATAGGAGAATATATAAATATGAGTGGTGGATCTACGGGTGAACGTCCGTTTTCGGATATTATTACTAGTGTACGTTACTGGATTATTCATAGTATTACAATCCCATCTCTTTTTGTATCAGGATGGTTATTTGTTAGTACTGGTTTAGCATATGATGTATTTGGAACTCCACGTCCAAATGAATACTTTACACAAGATCGTCAACAAATCCCATTGGTAAACGATCGATTCAGTGCAAAACAAGAATTAGAAGATTTAACTAAAGGTTTATAATTGAGGTAAAAAAATGGCAAAAAATATTAATCAACCTGTAGCTTATCCAATTTTTACATTTCGTTGGTTAGCAATTCATGGATTAGCAGTACCAACAGTGTTCTTTTTAGGTGGTATTACTGCAATGCAATTCATTCAACGATAAATTAATATATTAATATAGACACGAGGTAATTTTTATGACAGGTCCAAATCCAAATAAACAAGCAGTAGAATTAAATCGAACTTCTCTTTTTTGGGGACTTCTATTAATTTTTGTTTTAGCAGTTCTATTCTCAAGTTATTTCTTCAACTAATATTTAATAATAATAGGAGCTTTTTTATGGCAAATACGGGTAGAATTCCTTTATGGCTTGTAGGTTTAGTAGGTGGCTTCGCTGCAATCACTATGCTTTCTTTATTCTTCTACGGTGCATATTCAGGTTTAGGTTCATCATTATAGCCAAATACTAAATATCTAATATCCATTAGAATTCTTTTTCTAATGGATATTAAATTAAAAACAGGAACATAAACTTAATTTAGTTTATCCTCTAAACTGTTTTTTCAAAAATTTTTTCATTAAGATTGCAATATTATTAATCAACTGGAAGCCACCTTTCGACCCTCGTCCGAACCAACCAAACCAAAGTTTTGGAAACAAGCGATTAACATTTTTTTCTTCTGGATTTTGCCATGATGTTTGGCCCCCACTGTAAATACTATTTTTAGGCCGTGGTCCTATATGAAGTTCTGTATTTTCAACAAAGAACGGTAGATAAAAGTACTGACCCCAAATTGCATGGAATAGTCCAAAAATTATAAGTCCTATATGAATTAAGACAATGCAAGCTATAACTCCATTTAACAGATCAATTTGTAAAAGCAAATTCGAGTCAGTATAATCATTAAAATTATAACCCTCTTTTAAGGAAATTATCTCTGATTGAGGAATTAAAACGAATGTTTGAAAATAATAAACTCGATATATAAAATATATAAAAATCTGTTCGACCATTCCTATAATAAGTAAAAACGTCCAATGCCATCTGACTAAATATGGACAATATCTTTTACCAATTCGAGTGATTACTGCATAAGCGGCTACTCCTGAGAGTTGAGACCAAAATTTGCTGCAAATATCATAGATTTTTGGTATGATTTTATTGTAAATTTTATAATAAAGCGTGGAAACATTTGATTTATTTGGCTCTTGTAAATTAGAGATAGCCATCGAAATCGGATCAATATAATATCTAAGTCCAGTCTCAGGATCTATATTAACCATTGCTTTTGTGAAGGCATAATATATCATTTGACCTGGATTATACCAATGGGAATTTTCTCCTAATTTCAAGTCTGTTAAAGCCATTTGGCGATTAAGAGAACGCATTTGAACTGCATCCATTCCTAATGAATGTAAAAATGGAAGTTTTAAAAGTACACTGCGATACATAGAAATAAGATCAATTAAATGGCGATACCATAAATATCCAGCGAAAAGTCCAATGCAGGTAATATAAAATGAGGTTTTCAAATTATATCGAATTGCAAGAATTACAAAACGAATAAAAAGAATGAAAAACAGAACATTTTCAATGTCAGCTAAGGTCAGACCATTTTGAATTTTTTCCCATACACCTTCAATAATTAAACGGAAAGTTTCTAAAGTTACATTAGTTGATGATTCCAAATTTGAAATATTAGGGTCAAAACCATTTTCTATTGCTTGACGAATTTCTTGATTTGTAGGATCCTCCATACCAAACCAATTCAAGACTGTTTTTTGATCGATATTGATTAAAAGAAATAAGAGTCTAAAAAGATATAACATAAATTAGTTCTATTAATCTATTAGTTGAAAAATTTAAAAGGTTTAATATTTTACTATTACACTGGCTAAATATAATAGATTTTAATATAAAAATCAAGGTTTTAGGAAAAAACTTTCCATATTATTCGATTTAATTTTTCAAAATATTTACGATAAAACATTATATTTCTTTAATTATAAATTATTTTTTTTACCCCCAAGGGAATTCGAATCCCTGTCTGCTCCGTGAAAGGGAGCTGTCCTAGGCCTCTAGACGATGGGGGCTGCAAAAACGTTAATTACATAAAAGTTTGAAGCGGGCAACGCGATTCGAACGCGCGACATCGACCTTGGCAAGGTCGCACTCTACCACTGAGCTATGCCCGCTAACAAATTTTCTATAAAACTAAACGTATGTTTCTATTAGTATAACCTACAAAAATTAACTAATTATGTCAATAGTTTAAAAGATAAAAAAACTTTAGAAATTATAGTCAAAACTATAATTTCTAAATTCTTAAAGTGATGATGATACTCCATCAGCTGCAGCAATTACTAAAACAAGTATTACCCAAGCTTGCAAACCTATAGTAAACTGTCCTTTTGAATTTTCCCATTCGCCTGGTGTAGCTAAAGCTACTGGAACTGTTACAACTAAACCTAATGAAATTAAAACTAATAAAGCTGTTAAAGCAGTTATCATAAGTATTTTTAGAAAATTTTTATATTGATGATCCAAATTGAAGAGAGATAGTATTAAAGATTACCTTTCTTTAAAGCTAATAAAATAATTACTGCGGGACCTGATAACATAATAACACCTGTAGCTATTAGTTGTCCTAAAACTTGCCAATTAATCATTTTTTAAATCCTTATTTATCAATTTTTAATAAAATTTTAAGTAATAAAATAACCGATAATGTTAATTTTCATTTTACTTTAAAATTACTAAAGTAAAAAATATTATTTTTATTAATGTTTTACTTACTATTCTATTATATCAATTCAAAACAAAATTATTTTATAATTTTAGCTGAAATTAATTAATCATAAATTGTTTTTCCTGAAACATCGTAATTAAAATAGAATAAAATACATTTTAAGTCTTGAATCTCTATTATTTTTGAGAAAAAAGTCGAACTTTAAAGTAAAGCCTGCAATTAAAACCCCATTAATTTTGTTAGAATTCTCGATAATTTTACTATTTAAGTTTTAAATTTTTATATTTTCTTTAAAATTGTAAAAAGTATAATAAAAAAAATTGAAAGAAATACTTTAACTTCCATAAATATTGGGCTGCCTGGGACTCGAACCCAGAACTATTCGGTTAAAAGCCGAGTACTCTACCATTGAGTTAGCAACCCTTGATAAGATACTACCATGAATACATAAAAATATGAAATTTTATATCAATTATTTTTTACCTAACATTAAAGTTAGGTAAAAAAGATTGATTATTAATCAATAGGACGCATTGATAATACAGGCTCATTAGCACGATTAATACCTTTTTCGAAGCCAGCAGCTGCCGCTCGAGCACGACCTGAATGCCACCAGTGACCGATTAAGAAGAAGAAACCTAAGAAGAAGTGTGAACAACATAACCATGAACGAGGCGATACATAATTAACTGAGTTAATTTCTGTTGCTACACCACCTACAGAGTTAAGTGAACCTAAAGGAGCATGTGTCATGTATTCTGCCGCACGACGTTCTTGCCAAGGTTGAATATCATTTTTAATTTTATTGATATCTAAACCATTTGGACCACGTAATGGTTCAACCCATGGTGCACGTAAATCCCAGAAACGCATTGTTTCACCACCAAAGATGATTTCACCACTTGGTGAACGCATTAAGTATTTACCTAAACCTGTTGGACCTTGTGCTGAAGAAACGTTTGCACCTAAACGTTGATCTCGAACTAAGAATGTAAATGCTTGTGCTTGTGAAGCTTCAGGACCTGTTGGACCATATAATTCACTTGGATAAGCAGTGTTATTGTACCAAGCATATAATGAAGCTGTTAAACCCATTAATGAGATAGCAGCTAAACTGTATGATAAGTAAGCTTCACCAGACCAAACAAAAGCACGACGTGCCCAAGCAAATGGTTTAGTAAAGATATGCCAAATACCACCGGTGATACATAAAATACCAACCCATACATGACCACCAACAAGATCTTCCATATTGTTCACTGATACAACCCAACCATCTCCACCAAATGGAGAACGGAATACATAACCAAAGATTACGATAGGGTTTAAAGTAGGAGTCGTAATTAAACGAACATCACCACCACCTGGTGCCCAAGTATCATAAACTCCACCAATGTACATTGCTTTAGCAACTAATAATAAAGAACCACAACCTAAAAGGCATAAGTGAATACCTAAAATTGTTGTCATTTTATTTTTATCACGCCAATCATATCCAAAGAATGGGAATGATTCTTCTAAAGTATCTGGACCTAATAATGCATGATAAATACCACCAAAACCTAAAACAGCTGATGAAATTAAGTGAATTACACCAACAGCAAAATAAGGTACAGTCGAAGTTATTTCTCCACCTGGTCCAATACCATAACCTAATGTTGCTAAATGTGGCATACAAATGAAACCTTGTTCGTATAAAGGTTTCTCTGGTACGAAGTGAGATACTTCGAATAAAATCATTGCACCAGCCCAAAATACCATTAAGCCAGCGTGTGCTACGTGAGCACCTAATAATTTACCTGAAACATTAATTAAACGAGCATTTCCACTCCACCAAGCAAAACCTGTAGACTCGATATCGCGACCTGCTATACTACTATTAAAGGGCGTTTCCACGTGGTAATACCTCCTCAGGGAATACAAAGTTTTCATGTGGTTGATCTTGTGCAGCCATCCAAGCACGAATACCTTCGTTTAATAAAATATTTTTTGTATAGAATGTTTCAAATTCTGGATCTTCTGCAGCACGTAATTCTTGTGATACAAAATCATATGCACGTAAATTTAATGCTAAACCAACGATACCAATAGCACTTGTCCATAAACCTGTTACTGGAACAAATAACATGAAGAAGTGTAACCAACGTTTGTTAGAAAATGCTACACCAAAGATTTGAGACCAGAAACGGTTAGCTGTAACCATTGAATATGTTTCTTCTGATTGTGTTGGTGTAAACGCACGGAATGTGTTTGCAGCATCACCATCTTCAAATAATGTATTTTCTACTGTTGCACCGTGAATCGCACAAAGTAATGCGCCACCTAAAATACCGGCAACACCCATCATATGGAATGGATTTAATGTCCAGTTGTGGAAACCTTGTAAGAATAATAAGAAACGGAAAATTGCAGCAACACCAAAACTAGGTGCGAAGAACCAACTTGCTTGACCTAATGGGTATAATAAAAATACTGAAACAAATACTGCGATTGGACCTGAGAATGCAATAGCATTATAAGGACGAATACCTACTAAACGTGCAATTTCAAATTGACGTAAACAGAATCCGATTAAACCAAACGAACCATGTAAAGCAACAAATGCCCAAAGACCACCAATTTGACACCAACGTGTAAAATCACCTTGTGCTTCTGGACCCCATAAAAGTAATAATGAGTGACCCATACTGTTTGCTGGAGTTGAAACAGCAGCCGTTAAGAAGTTACATCCTTCAAGATATGAACTTGCTAAACCATGTGTATACCATGATGTAACAAAAGTTGTACCAGTTAACCAACCACCTGTTGCTAAATAAGCTGTAGGGAATAATAATAAACCTGACCAACCAATAAAAATAAATCGATCTTTCTTTAACCAATCGTCAATAAGATCAAAAATGCCACGTTCTTGGTTTTGTCCAATAGCAATGGTCATATTTTAATAATCCTTTAATAAAATTATTTACAGAGCAAACAATACTTAAAAAATTTTACTCTAGTCTTATCAGCTTATAATTCTAATTATACGTTAATGTGAGTAAAAATAGTTGAAAATTAAAATTTTTATAAAATTATTAAAACTAGAAAAAACTATTAATTATATTTTTTAGATTCGAATTATTTACTTCAATTCGAATCTAAAAGAATATAATTAGCTAATATCATCAATTGAAACATAGATGAAAAATAATGCCATACTTAAAGCTGGAAAAACTAAACCAACAATAGGGACTAAAATCGAAGGTAAAAATGCAGCTGCCATATTTTTATCTTAAAAATTTTTTTAATTAGTAATTATCAATTTTAGAAACTGATGATATTAATTGTATACGAAAAAACGTCAGAATCAAACATTAATATAAATTAAATATTTAGATAGTTTTATAGTAAAATTAATATTATTAGATCTAATATTATTAATCTTAGAAACTTTATATATATATATATATTTACTTATGGAAACTTTATTATTATCTCGTTTACCAGAAGCATATGTTGCTTTTAGTCCAATTGTAGATGTATTACCTATTATTCCGGTTTTCTTCTTATTGTTAGCTTTTGTATGGCAAGCTGCTATTGGATTTAGATAACTTAAAATTTATAACCTAAACTTATTTACTGTATAATGGTAATTAGAACATGATTCATGTTTGTATTAACATTAAAAAACAACAGCAAATGGTAGAACCTTTATTATCTGGTATCGTTTTAGGACTTATCAGTGTAACTGCAATTGGTCTTTTTGTTGCGGCATTCTTACAATATCGTCGTGGTACTCAATTTGGAATTTAATTTCTATTAAGATCTTGCAAATCTAATATTTGCAAGATCTTAATAGAAATTAATAAAATTATTTTTTATATTAGTTAGAATTAAAAATAAATTAAGTAGTTCAATTTAAAGACAAATCAACACTAACCGATTTATATAGAAGAGAAAATAATAATTTTAGATTTGCTAATTTATTAAGTTTATAGTACAATTACTATAGTCAATAGCTGGTGTAGCTCAATGGTAGAGCAACGGATTTGTAATCCGTAGGTTGAAGGTTCAAGTCCTTTCACCAGCTTTTCTAATAATAAATACTAGAATATAATATATGTAAGAAGCAAAATTATTTTTCTGAATTGTAAAAATACTCGGTAAATTGAATTACTCTAAGATTGTTATAGGCCCAGTAGGAATCGAACCTACATTGGAAACTTAGAAGGTTTCTGTCCTAATCCGTTAGACGATAGGCCCTAAATAATATGGGTAATACAGGATTTGAACCTGTGACCTTCTGCTTGTAAGGCAGACACTCTACCGCTGAGTTAATCACCCACTGTTTATAATTTTCATATTAGTGTATAGATATATATATACTAAAAATTTATGCGAACGTCAATATCAGAATTCTCTAAAAATATTTTTCTATAATTCTAATATTGTTTTTTACTTTTTAATATGCTAAGATTAGGTTAAATGAAGGGTCCGTGCCCGAGTGGTTAAAGGGGGCGGATTGTAAATCCGCTGCGTTACGCTACGTTGGTTCGAATCCAACTGGGCCCAGTAATTATTTTTAAAATAAAATATTAAAACCAACTATGATTTTAATATTTTATTTTAAAAGTTAATAGTAAAACCTATTAAATAAATTTTTTTTATTTTATTTTTCTATGAAATTTACTTTAACTTGATCTTCAATCTTTGGATTCCTTACAATTCCAAATGTTTTCGATCATGCTTTATTTTTAACTATTTTATCTTTCATTTCAATTTTAACTTTATTTGAGCACTGATTCATTGCAGTATGGCTAATACTACGCACCCTAATTATATTTATGCTATCTCTTATTATATATATAAAAGCAGAATAAGATCTGATAGCAGAACATAATTAGTTGTTGTGTTTTCTTTTCTCTTTTATATATTGAGTTGATGTCTATTTGTCTATAACTCTCGTTTTAATCTTTAGGTAGATGCAAAAGCTTACACACACAACTCAAAAAATATTATCATTCAACATAATATTTTTAGTTAATATGATACTAGTAAAATAATAGAGATTGAATAGTTAGAAGAAAATTTTGTTAATTGGGAAGGGCCTCTCAAAAAATATAAAACTACTTTGCCAGATTCATTAGTCCTTGGTACGATTTTATACTCCTGTCATACTTGTAAGAATCTTATATAAAATTACAACAAATAAGATAAAAACTATTGGTAAAATAAAGCGAAACTTTTTTATTTTGAATAAATTCCTAAACGGAGCTAGAATAACTAGAATTAAGCCAGCAAGACTACTAATAAAAAACCGTGGGTAACGAGATATATTATTCCAAAATTCGTTCATAAGACAATATAATCATTCATTTGTAATATAATTATATATAATTTTTTAGTCTCTCATAAATGTGTCATTTTATAAATAGAATAAACAAATTAGTATTTTATTTTATATAATTTATGATAAAGTTGTTGTAGTGCAATAGTACAAGGCTCTGTAGCTCAGTGGTTAGAGCAGGGGACTCATAAGCCCAAGGTCGTAGGTTCAAATCCCACCAGAGCCATCTACTATTAACCTATTTTAAAATAAAAAAAAGTTATTCTGAGTTTATTAGTTCAGGAGAAATGGCTGAGTGGTCGAAAGCAATAGATTGCTAATCTATCGTACAACTATTTGTACCCAGGGTTCGAATCCCTGTTTCTCCTTTATTAAAATAACTGAAAATAATAAAAAGTTGACACATAAAAAGAATATATATAAGATTATTATACTTATACAGTAATAAGTAATATGTGGGATTGTAGTTCAATTGGTTAGAGCACCGCCCTGTCACGGCGGACGTTGCGAGTTCGAGTCTCGTCAGTCCCGTTTTAAAATAGATTTTAAAATAATTTAATAATAATATTTCCCATATTATTATTAAATTATTTTTTACTCACTATTCACCCTGAACTTTTAATAAAGCAAATCCTAATGAAAGGCCAAATAAGGTCATAGAAAAACATACAGCAGCAACTGTAACAATTTCTGAATTTGCGTACGGGAATATTTGTTTGACTAATTCCATAATATTTTCGATTTTAAATGTTATAAAAAGTTTAAATAATTAGAAACCATTTCGAGCCCAAACAGTTAAAGCTAATGAGAACGTAAACATTGTCATTAAGCCTGCCCATCCTAAACTTAAAATATCCATAGATCTATATTTTTAATTTATTTAAGTTTTATAATTTAAAAGGTTTTATTAAAAACCTTTTAAATTACTTTTAATGATATTATACAATACCATTTGTCCAATCTACATCTACATTTTCAATAATTAAAGATGAATTATAAATTTGTAGAATGATTAATAAAAATACTAAGAATGCACCCATTACTACACCCATAATTGGAGTTGTTCCCCAACCTGGTGCAACTTTACCATATTCAGCATTTAATGGGCGTAAAAGTTCACCTAATCTTGTTCGTAATGCCATAAAAATATTTATTTTTTAATAAATTAATTTTTCTAGTATATGTTATATAATATTAAAATATTAATTTAGATAAGTATATAACATGGAAACAGCAACTATTATCGTAATTTTTGTCTCAAGTTTACTCTTAGGAATTACCGCATATTCTGTGTATACAGCTTTTGGGCCGTCTTCAAAAAATTTACGTGATCCATTCGAAGAACATGAGGATTAAAAAATAAAACCAAATAAATGGTTTTATTTTTTAATAATTCGAGGTGTTTCTCTGAAAAATACTGAAAAGAAAATTACGATTAAAGTACCAATAAGTAAAAATGTATAAACTAACGCTTCCATTGTTTGATCCTATTTAAATATAAAGAACTAACTGTAAATTATACAGCACCTTGTTTTTTTGTTGATTTGTCACCAAGTTTTTGGAATGCACCAAATTCTACTTGTTCTGTAACTTCAGCACCAATACCAGTGAATACATCACGGAAGATTGTTCGACCGCCATGCCATAAGTGACCAAGGAAGAAAAGTAAAGCGAAAACAGCATGACCAAAAGTATACCAACCACGTGGGCTACTTCTGAATACACCATCTGATTCTAAACTTGTTCTATCAAATTCAAAAACTTCCCCTAATTGTGCTTTACGAGCAAATTTCTTAACCGTTGGAGCATCTTTAAATGTTTGACCATTTAATTTACCACCGTAGAAATCAACTGTAACTCCAACTTGCTCAATACTATATTTTGATTCAGCACGACGGAATGGAATATCTGCACGAATAATACCATCTTTATCAACTAAGATTACTGGGAATGTTTCAAAGAAAGCTGGCATACGACGTACTGTTAATTCACGTCCTTCTTTATCTCGGAAAATAGGATGACCTAACCAAGCTTCTGCGATACCATCACCTTTATTCATTGGACCAGCACGGAATAAACCACCTTTCGCTGGGTTATTTCCAATGTAATCGTAGAATGCTAATTTATCTGGAATTCTTGACCATGCTTGACTCTCTGATAATCCTTCACTTACAGAAGCTTCAACTTGTCGTTCAATTTCTTGTTGGAAATAACCACTATCCCATTGGTAGCGAGTTGGACCAAATAATTCAATTGGAGTTGCTGCAGCACCATACCACATAGTACCTGATGTTATGAAAGCAGCGAAGAATACTGCTGAAATACTACTCGATAAAACTGTCTCAATATTACCCATTCTTAATGCTCGGTATAAGCGTTGAGGTGGTCGAACAGTTAAATGGAAAATACCTGCAAGTATACCAAAAAGACCAGCGGCAATATGATGAGATGCAATACCACCTGGGTTAAATGGATTGAAACCCTCTGGGCCCCATGCTGGTGCAACTGGTTGTACTTTACCTGTAACACCATAAGCATCAGAAACCCAAATACCAGGTCCAAATAAACCTGTTACGTGGAATGCTCCAAAACCAAAACATAATAAACCTGATAATAATAAATGAATACCAAAGATTTTTGGTAAATCTAAAGCAGGTTCGCCAGTTCTTGGATCACGGAATAATTCTAAATCCCAATATACCCAATGCCAGATAGCAGCTAAGAAACACATACCTGATAAAACAATATGTGATAATGCTACACCTTCAAAACTCCAAAGACCAGGGTTTGAAACACTTTCACCAGTAATACTCCAACCACCCCATGAATCAGTAATACCTAAGCGAGTCATGAAAGGCATAACGAACATCCCTTGACGCCACATTGGATCTAAAACAGGATCTGAAGGATCAAATACAGCTAATTCGTATAATGCCATAGATCCAGCCCAACCTGCAACTAATGCTGTGTGCATGATGTGTACTGCGATTAATCTGCCCGGATCGTTTAAAACAACAGTGTGAACACGATACCATGGTAATGCCATAGTAATGATTCCTCAATATAAATAACGGTTTTTGACTTTCTTACAACTAAACTACATAAAAGTTAGCTACTATATTATTATAAGCAAAGATGAAAGAAATTAAATTAAATTAATTAATTTCTTTCATCTTTCTAAAAATTGCAGGAAACAATACTAAAGATTTTTATTTAATTAGTCTTCTAAATTTAAATTTGAAAAAGTTATAAGACTAATTGTAACTTTTAAGATTGGCTTCTAACTATTTAAAAAAGCTTAAAATAAAATAATTTTTATAAGCGTCAGCAAATCTTAAAGAGTATGGATTTCTTTTCGATTTTACTTGCTAAAATTTTCAATATACAATAAGCTTAGTTGAACAAGTACCCTTATTGAATTTACAAAAAATTTATAATTAAATAAAAAACTATTTATGGCAAAAAAAAGTATGATTGAACGTGAAAAAAAGCGCATTAAATTAACTAAAAAATATGCTTTTAAACGTAGTACTTTACTAAAAAAATATCAAAGTGAAGATAATTTTAATTTAAAAATTGAAATACATTCAAAATTACAAAAATTACCTCGTAATAGCTCTAAAACGAGAATTCGAAATAGATGTTGGAAAACTGGCCGACCACGTGGATTCTTTCGAGATTTTGGTTTGTCACGTCATGTTTTCCGAGAAATGGCACATCAATGTTTATTACCCGGTGTAACAAAATCTAGTTGGTAATAAAAACTTATTTAAATTAAATTCACGGGTTTTTATTAATTTAGTTTACAATTATAGATATAAAGTTAATTTATCATATTAAATTCTTTAGAATCAAAACTATATTTAATTTAAATAAGGAGTCCTTTATGATTTACGATTCACAAGTTTATACCGCATTATGTATTGCTTTATTAGCTGGAATTTTAGCAATTAGATTAGGTTCAACACTTAACGAATAAAGAATATTAAGTAATGGACAAAAAATAATCGTTAATTAAAAAAATTTCTATATTAATAATTAATAATAAGCTATGGTAACAGAAAATTTAAAAAAATTTGAGACTCCCATTTTTCCGTTCACAGCAATTGTTGGACAAGAGGAAATGAAATTAGCATTACAACTAAATGTAATTGATCCCAAAATCGGTGGGGTTATGATTATGGGTGACCGTGGTACTGGAAAATCAACAACAATTCGAGCAATTGCAGATTTACTTCCAGAAATTGAAGTAGTTAAAGATGACCCATTTAATTCACATAAATCTGATTTAGATTTAATGGGAAATGAAGTGAAATTAGCCATTCAAAGTAATAAATCTCTTGAAACAGCGTTTGTCAAAATTCCAATGGTTGATTTACCCCTTGGAGCAACAGAAGATAGAGTATGTGGTACAATTGATATTGAAAAAGCTTTAACAGAAGGTATAAAAGCTTTTGAACCTGGATTACTTGCAAAAGCAAATCGAGGACTTTTATATGTTGATGAAGTAAATTTATTAGATGATCATCTTGTTGATATTTTATTAGATTCCGCGGCTTCAGGTTGGAATACAGTAGAACGTGAAGGTATTTCTATTAGACACCCAGCACGTTTTGTATTAGTTGGATCAGGAAATCCGGAAGAAGGTGAATTAAGACCACAATTATTAGATCGATTTGGTATGCACGCTGAAATTAGAACAGTTAAAGATCCAATTTTACGTGTAAAAGTTGTAGAAGAAAGAACTTCTTTCGATCAAAGTCCCATGCTTTGGCTTGAAAATTATGAATCTCAGCAACAGGAATTACGTGATAAAATTGTTGCTGCGCAAAAATTATTACCATCAGTCGAAATCGACTACAATTTAAGAGTAAAAATTTCTGAAGTGTGTAGTCAATTAGATGTAGATGGTTTAAGAGGTGATATTGTAACAAATCGTGCTGCTAAAGCATATGCTGCTTACAATGATCGTGATAAAGTTACAGTGGAAGATATTTCTAAAATTATAACATTATGTTTACGTCATCGTTTAAGAAAAGATCCATTAGAAGCAATTGATTCAGGTGATAAAGTAAGTAAAGTTTTCAAAGAGATTTTTGAAATTGAAGATTAAACTATCTTTTTGAAAACTTCTATACTTAATGGGTGAATTTAAAATTAAAAAATATTAGATTTGCCAATTAAGTATAGAAGTTTTCAAGTTACAATTTTTCCTTAAGAATTCCATCATCTTAGATTATCTATCAAATACTAATACTTAATAGATAGTAATAAATATAAGTCAAAAAACTAACTTAAGATTTAAAACCGCTAAACTAACCTAAATATATGTTAAAACTATTTGGATTGATTGTTAGTATTCTCCTAATTGGAATTATTTTTTTACGTATACCTCAAGAAAACATGGGCTTAGCAAGCTTTGCAACCAAAAGCGATTTATTAGGTTCACCAAGCTCAGCCCTACGTTCTTTAAATATTTTAACTGCTTTTGGAATTCTAATTTATTTTGGAATTGCCATACAATTAAATTTATTAAATAGTTAAATTTTCTTATTTATCGTAATTTAATTTATTAAAAAAAAACTAAGAAAAAAGTAATTCAAATGGTTCATATATAAAAATTATACGAACCATTTGAGTTACTTTTTACCAAAATCCTAATGTAATTGCTTTGTCAATTGGTAAACATGCACCAATCCCTAACCATACTGCCACAACAAATCCAAGAATAAAAGTTAAACTTGCAATAGGTCGACGGAACGGGTTTTGGAATTTATTCACATTTTCAATAAATGGTACAGTGATTAATCCTAATGGAACTGCAGCCATTGCTAAAACACCTAATAATTTGTTCGGTAATACGCGTAACAAGTTAAATGTCGGGAAGAAATACCATTCAGGTAAAATTTCTAACGGTGTGTTAAATGGATCTGCTGGTTCGCCCATTTGTGTAGGAGCTAATACTGATAAACCCACCACACATGCAAGTGTACCTAGCATAGTAAGTGGAAATACGTATAAAAGATCATTCGGCCATGCAGGCTCTCCATAATAGTTATGACCCATTCCTTTTGCTAATTTAGCTCGTAGTTTTGGATCAGATAAATCTGGTTTTTTAATTACTGACATAATAAAGTTATTAATAATTTGTATTTATTTTATATTCTACTACTATAATTTGAAAATTTTCTAAATTATAATGGTCCTGAAATACCTTGTTTACGGATCATTAAAAAATGAGTTAACATTAGAACTGCAGCAGCTAGAGGTAAAACAAAAGTGTGCGCACTATAGAATCGTGTTAAAGTACCTTGACCAACACTTTCACCACCACGTAAAAGTAAAACTAAAGGTGGACCTACGAATGGAACTGCTGCTGGAACACCTGTTACAATTTTACATGCCCAGAATCCTACTTGATCCCATGGTAATGAATAGCCTGTTACACCAAATGAAACTGTAACTACTGCTAAGGTAACACCTGTAACCCAAGTTAATTCACGTGGTTTTTTGAAACCACCCGTTAAATAAACTCGGAACACGTGTAATACCATCATTAATACCATCATACCTGCTGACCAACGATGAATCGAACGAATTAACCAACCAAAATTAACACTTGTCATGATGTACTCAACTGAAGCGAATGCATCAACAACACTTGGTCGATAATAGAAAGTCATTGCAAAACCTGTTGCAACTTGTATTAAGAAACACGTAAAAACAAGACCACCAAAACAATAGAAAATGTTTACATGAGGCGGTACATATTTACTAGAAATATCATCAGCAATTGCTTGCACTTCTAATCGCTCTTCAAACCAATCATAAACTTTATTCATAAAACATTAAAATTCTTAGAATATTTTAACACAAGTAAGCAAAACTCTTTTTTTAATTTTTTTTAAAGGCGAGAGTGGGATTCGAACCCACGGAACCCGCAAAGATTCATCTGATTTCAAATCAGACGCGATCGACCAACTCTGCCATCTCGCCAAAAGATTAGCTACAAAACTAATCTTAAATATTAATTAACTTTCATAAGTGGTAGCTCCACTAAATTTAATAGAAGCTGGGTTTGGATTTTTTCCAATTGAAAATAATCTACTATTAACAGCAGTTCGACCTGGGTTAACTTTTTCAGGGAATACACCGTCTTTTGGATGTAAATATTGAACTTCACCACTTGGGAAAATTCTATAAATTTTGTAATCGTTAATTTTAAAAGTACGTAATTGAGTTCCTAATGCTAAACATTGCTCTTTACGCGCTAAATATAATAAATTTTCTCCATTACGCATAATAGCGGCACCACCCGTAGGCATTTCAAATATCTGCTCTTTTGGACTAGTCCAAGTGATAGCGTATTTTTCTTCAACTTCAGCTGAACGGAGCCAGCCACCAGTACTTCCACCAAATGTAGGAAACGGTGTTTGTAAATTTAATGTCATCTGTAAAACTTTATAAATGTTTAACGTTCACTATATAATTTTAATAAAAAAACGATTTTTTTATTAAAATTATCAAAATTTCTAGCGGAGAATGGATTTGAACCATTGACCTTCGGGTTATGAGCCCAACGAGCTACCAGGCTGCTCTACTCCGCGACATGCCTAACACCTACAAATTTGTATACTTTAAACTGATACAGTAACGCAATATGTTATCATAACAATTTATACAAATGTTATGATAACATATTGTGTTACTGTATGTCAATAAAAGTAAAATAATATTATTTTACTTTTATTGACATATTAAATTAAGTTAAAGAAGCTTTACCACCTACTGCTTCAATTTGCTTTTTAGCTTCTTCAGCTGCATCTTTAGATAAATCTGCTTGAACTTGTTTTGGTGCTGATTCTACTAAATCTTTAGCTTCTTTTAAACCTAATCCAGTTAAGCTTCTTACAACTTTTAAGATTGCAATTTTCTTATCTGCAGGAACTTCGTCAAGCATTAAGTTGAATGATGTTTTTTCTTCAACTTCTTCTGTAGCTGAAGCAGCAGCTGTCATTACCATCCCACCACTTGCTGCTGACGCGTCTACTCCGAATGTTTCTTCGATTTTTGTTACTAATTCTGAAGCTTCTAATAATGTTAATGTTTTTAAATCTTCAACGATTTGATCAATTTTTTCTGACATAATAATTTTTGGTTATATTATAAAATACTATTTTTGGTTAAAAATAAATAAAGTAATTTAAGCGAACATCTCTACATCAAGTTTTAGTGATGAACCCATCGTTGTAGAAATAAATAAGTTTTTAAAATATTTTCCCTTAACTCCGGATGGTCGATTTTGTTCAACTGATTGATATAATGCTCTTAAATTTTCAACTAGCTGTTCATTTGTAAAATCTGATTTACCAAAATTAACATGAACAATTCCAGTTTTATCAGCTTTATATTCAAATTTACCTTTTTTAAACTCGTTTAAAGTTTCTGTTAGAGTACTTGTAACTGTACCCGATTTTGGTGATGGCATTAATCCTTTTGGACCTAATACTCGACCCAATTTTGCTAATTTTGGCATCATATTCGGAGTTGCGATTAATAAATCGAAGTTAATATTACTTTTAGTAATTTGTTCAATTAAATCATCATTTCCAACGATGTCAGCGTTAGCTGATTTTGCTTCTTCAAAATTTCCTTCATCTGTCAAAACCGCTATAATAACTTGTTTTCCGATACCATTTGGCAAAGTTACTGTAGTACGCAATTGTTGATCTGCATATTTTGGATCAATATTTAAATTCGCATGAAACTCTACAGACTCCGCAAATTTTGCTGTTGCTGTTTCTTTTAAAACAACAATAGCTTCTTCAATATTCGAATAAACAGCATTTTTAGTTCTTTCTAGATTCTCTTTATGACGACGCGAAACTTTTCGCATAACTTTTCTCCATTAAAAACTTTTTTAATTTGGACTTAATCTACAATGGAAATACCCATGTTTCGGGCAGTTCCTTCAACAATTTTCATCGCACTATTTAATTTTGTAGTATTTAAATCTGGTAATTTAATATTTGCAATCTCTTCTAATTGAGCTTTTGTTATAGATCCAACACTAACTCGATTTGGAGTCGATGAACCTTTTTTAATCTTTGCTGCGTTAGCTAATAATACAGATGCAGGTGGAGTTTTAAGAATAAATGTATAACTTCGATCTTCATAAACTGAAATTTCTACAGGAATAATTAAGCCTGCTTTATCGTTCGTTCTAGCATTGTATTCTTTACAAAAGGCTGCAATATTAACACCATGTTGACCTAATGCTGGTCCTACAGGTGGTGCGGGTGTCGCTTTACCTGCTGGTAAAGCTAATTTGATCAATGCAGTAATTTTTTTAGCCATGAAAATTTAATAATATAAATGAATAATACAGATTTTAATCACTAAAATAAGACTTATTTGTAACTTTGAGGCAAATACTATTTTTTAGTGATTAAAATAGAACAAAAAGTTTATACTAACTTTAAAAGCTAAATTTATTACAAATTTTCTATCTGACTAAATTCTATCAATTAAAAATAAAAACCTCTTAAATTAAGAGAAACGCGCCCTGAAGGACTTGAACCCTCGACATCTAATTTTGGAGACTAGCGTTCTACCAACTGAACTAAGGACGCGTACTATAACTATAAACATAATAAATTGAAATTACAAGTTTTAAATTTTAATTAATTTTTATCTTATATGATGGAACAATCTAACTCTAATAGTAAACAAATATTAATTAATAAATATTTACCTCACAATTTTTTGGCCGAAAAAATGATATTAAGTTGTTTATTAATAAATTCGGAAGCAATTGAAATCACTTTAAAAACTGTATCCATTGATGTATTTTATTTTAAAAATCATCAAGAAATTTATAAAGCTATTATTTTTATGTACAAAAATAATATTCCAATTGATATTCTTACATTGATTACATTTTTACAAGATAATGGACTTTTACAAAAAATCGGAGGTGTAAAAGTATTGATAGAACTTTTAAGTCAAATCCCAAATTTAGTTTATCTTGAAGACTATTTATGCTTAGTAAAAGATAAATATATTCGACGCTCATTAATTAAATTAGGTTACGAAACAATTAATTCAAGTTATATAACTAGTCTTCCTTTAGAAAGTATGTTAAATGATTTAGAAAATAAACTGTTTAATTTAACAAATGAAATTAAGACACAAAAATTGTCTAGTAGTGCCGAGTTGGTTAATAATATTTTTTTTGAATTGAAAACCAAATCTTTAAATCCTAAATTATCAGGTGCGACCTCTGGATTTTATGATCTGGACTCATTAACTCAAGGTTTTCAAAAATCAGATTTGATTATAATTGCTGGTCGACCTTCTATGGGTAAGACAGCGTTAAGCTTAAATATAGCTTCAAATTTAATTAAGATTTCAAAACTTCCTGTTTTATTTTTTAGCCTTGAAATGTCTAAGGAACAAATCATGTATAGATTATTATCCATGGAAACAAATATTAATCAAATAAGATTAAAAAGTGGAAAATTGTATCAAAATGATTGGATTAAATTAAATAAAATGATAAAAATTATCTCAAAATTTCCACTGTTTATTGATGATACATTTGATTTATCAATTCAAGATATTAGATCTAAGATTAAGACAGTTATATTTGAACAAAATAAACTCGGATTAGTTATTATTGATTATATTCAATTAATGCAAAATTCAAAATTAAAAACGGAGAACCGAGTTCAAGAATTATCACAAATTACCCGTTCATTAAAAACAATTGCTCGAGAATTTGATGTTCCTATAATTGGTTTATCACAATTAAGTAGAAATGTTGAAAATCGAGTAGATAAGAAACCAATTTTATCTGATTTACGAGAAAGTGGGTCAATTGAACAAGATGCCGACCTTGTATTAATGTTATACAGAAATAATTCTGAGAACCAGACACGATCAGATCTAGAATCTTCTCAGTTAATTGAATTAATTATTGCGAAACAACGTAATGGACCTACAGGGACAGTAAAATTAAAATTTGATGAAGAACAAACTAAATTTTACAATATGGAATAATAGATTTAAATGCCCAGAACCAGATTCGAACTGGTGACACGAGGATCTTCAATCCACTGCTCTACCAACTGAGCTATCCGGGCTTAACTATTAGTTTAATATAATTTCTGTAAAATTACAATAAAAAAATTTTCTAGTCTATGAGAATAATATAAAAATTAAAAGTTGACAGTAAAAAAAAAATTGACTACAGTATGTGTGGATATAGAATTTGATAGAACTAAGAAACATATTTAACATGTCAGAATCGTAAGATAGCAGCATAAAATAAATTATTTTAGTTAGTATTAAATCTATATCTGAAACTGTTACAGTCTGGTTAATTCAAATTGTTGATTGAATGTATAAAAAATCACAATATATAGTTTTATGATGAAACTAATTATATTATAATTCTGGGACTGAATTATAGCATAGTTAGACCCACTACACACGACTTTGAAAAGCTACTCCTATTACTAGAAACCTTTCCTGAATGTAAAACCATCAGAGTATGGATAGCCTTCGTGTGATAGATTAAATTCATGGTTTTACTAAAACTCACTTGAAGTAACAAATTAGAGGTGGAATTTTGAGAGTACCATTATTAGTCTTAGCATTTATTATGTTAAGAGGATAAATTTGTTCAACTACTATGTTTCTTCAGTCTTTTTAATTTTTTTTTTTATTCGTTTTTGATTTTAAAAAATGATTGACAACAAAAAAATATAAATTATATTTTTTTGTAAAAACTTATACAATAGTTATTGTATAAGTTTTTACTATTTTTAACTTTATTATTTAAAATAACGGGAAATAAAAAATGACACCTTCATTAGGAAATTTTATCGCTAGTTTAGTTGCAGGTACTTTTGTTGTACTTACTATTGGTGGGGTTTTAGTTTTTATCAGTCAAAGCGATCGAGTTACACGATCTTAATAGTGTACTAAGTTTTGAACTTTCTTTACTGAGATTGACCTAGTTATTAGAATTAACACTAGTGATTTTTTCATTAACTGATAAAAATTAAAAAATCTAATTTTCATTTATAGTATTTCTAGTTAATCTGATATAACATCTATTAAATTAAAATTAAATATCTTATGATAAACTTTAGTTTTGGCCCAAATATTTTTTTAGGGATGATTGTAAGTTTTGGAGTATTAATATTGTACTTTCTACGAAATATTAAACCAGAAGTTGCAAGAGATGAAGATATTTTTTTTGCAACTATTGGTTTACTTTATAGTTGTATCTTAATCGTTCATGGGTGGCGATTAGATCCAATTCTTTTATTTAGTCAAGTACTAATTATTGTTACAGTATTAGTGACTGGCTGGGAAAACATTAGATTAAGAGGTTTAATAGCCAATATGGCAAAATTAAAGAAAAAAAGATAGTCTTTTTGACTTTACTATTATCTTGGTTTCAAATTTGTAAATAATTGTTTTTAATTATGCTTAAAAAGTATTCACAACTTTTTTCTTTAGTCTTCTTCGGTATTTTTAGTATCTTTGTAACAACAGCTTCAGCTATTGATTTAGATGAAGCAACACGAACAATTGTTGCCGATTCATCTGGTAAAACGATGGTATTAACTACAGAACAAGTTAAACGTGGTAAACGTTTATTTAATGCAACTTGTGGTGCTTGTCACGTAGGTGGTGTTACAAAAACAAATCCAAACGTTGGTTTAGATACAGAAGCTTTAAGTTTAGCTACACCACGTCGTGATAATGTTGCTGCATTAGTGGATTATTTAAAAAATCCAGTAACATATGACGGCTTAGAATCAATCGCTGAAGTTCATCCAAGTATTAAAAGTGCTGATATTTACCCACGTATGCGTTCAGTAACTGATGAAGATTTAACTGCAATCGCTGGTCATATCTTATCACAACCAAAAGTTCAAAATGAGAAATGGGGTGGTGGAAAAATCTACTATTAATTTATTGACTAGTTTAGATATAAATCTTTGTTAAAACGTAACTATTTAGTTACGTTTTAACAAAGATTTGTCAATTAATAAAGTATTTTTAGGATTAAAAAAAAAATATATTATACTAGAAGCATGTAGCTCAGTGGATAGAGCATCAGATTCCGACTCTGAAAGTCAAGGGTTCGATTCCCTTCATGCTTATGGGATCCTTTGAGAAAAAATAAACTAGGTTTTGGGGCTGCTTTGGTTTCGACATTTAAAATTAGTTAATGTATGATTCAGGTCGAAGCTTGTATTCTTCGTAAAAATCTACAACATTCAAATTAAATGCTAATAACATCATTTCGTTTATTTCTCGAGCAGTAAGTTTTAATCCGAATAAAAATCTTTTAAATTCATTACGATTTGCTGTTTAATAATTAATAAAATTTTATTATCTAAGTTTGTTCACTATATCTGGACGTTTCTACGTTCTATAGTTTAGAATAATTTTATGAACCATTTGTTCTTTGAAACTATACCTGTGAGCGAGTACATTAAAAAATTCTAAATGGACATGGGTTCAATTCCCATCAGCTCCATAATAGCATTCGTGGCCGAGTGGTTGAAGGCACCGGACTCATAATCCGTTTTCCTATGGAACATCACTGGTTCGAACCCAGTCGAATGCAGATTAAACATTTTAATATTGTTTTTTTCAAGATCTAGTTGTAGACTTAGTGATATAAAAACAATTACAGTAAGATTTAGAACTTATGGTGAATTTAAATACACAAAAAATAATTCGTAATGTAGAAAATAGTTTTCTTAAGAAGGATCTTCCATTACTTAAAATTGGCGATAATGTAAAAATTGGAGTTAAAATTATTGAGGGTACTAAAGAACGAACTCAATTTTATGAAGGAACAATACTTGCTAGAAAAAATAGTTCGATTAATACAACAATAACTGTTCGAAAAATATTCCAAGGAATTGGTATTGAAAGAATTTTTTTAATTCATTCTCCAAAAATTGATTCCATTACTGTTTTACGTTCATCAAAAGTAAGACGAGCAAAACTTTATTATTTAAGAAATTTAAAAGGAAAAGCAAGTCGCTTAAAACAAATATTCAAGTAAAACTAAAAGCTTTTAAAATTTTAATAAAAAAAAATTATTTGTATCAAATTTACGTGGTATAATGAAAAGTAGTAAAGTAATATTAATCTTACTTTATAATCATTAAAAATAAGGAGTTATATGTCTACTTACAAAGTAACATTATTAAGTGAAGAACATGGTATCAATTCAGTAATTGATTGTGCTGATGATACATTTATCTTAGATGCTGCTGAAGAGCAAGGTGTTGAATTACCTTACTCATGTCGTGCAGGTGCATGTTCAACTTGTGCAGGTAAAGTAACAGAAGGAACTATTGATCAATCAGAACAAACTTTCTTAGATGATGATCAAACAAACTCTGGATTTGTTTTAACTTGTATTGCATATCCTAAATCAGATTGTACAATTTTAGTACATCAAGAAGACGAATTATACTAATTAAAAATTAAGGAATGACCAATAATATTATTAAGTCATTCCTTGTTATTTATTCATATTAGAAGTTTAACTCTGCAGCTTGAACTTTTTCAAATTGTTTTTTCTTTAATACTAATACAATTTGTGTTACTAATACACTTAAACAGAATGCAAGATAACCAACAATTCGAATAGGATTTTGTAATACAATTTCAGATTCTTCTTGTCCAAAACCGCCTGCGTTTGGATCAGTATTTAACGCTTGATCAGTTTTTACAGTATCACCTTGCTTAACAATTAAATTTAATCCAGCTGGAACAGCTTGCGATGTTTTTACACCAGATGCATTTACAATTGCAATAGTAAACTCTCCTTTTTCTGATGTTGTAATTTCTGTAATTTGACCAGTTTGATTTGCTGCAAATACATTCATATTACTTCTTTCACCAGTTGGATAAACTTGTCCACGACCACGGTTACCGCCACCGTAGAATGGGTAAGTTAAATATTTAACGTCGGAATTTTTTTCTGGATCTGGTGCAACAACAGGGAAAATTAATTCTTGATGAGTTTTTCCAGCAATTGGACCAACAACTAAAATATTATCAAATTCAGTGCTGTAAGGTGAAATAAATACACCTTTATTTTTTGCTTTAACTGCGTCTGTAATTTGACTTTTTGCTGCTAATTTAAATCCTTTTGGTAGTATTAAAATTCCACCTACATTTAAATCAGCTTTTTTACCAGTTGCACCAATTTGTTGTTTACTTGTATCGTAAGGTACTTTAATTTCAACTTCAAAAACTGAGTTTGGAAGAACAGCTTGTGGCGCTTCAATTTCAATTGCTTTTTCGTTTAAATGGCAGTTTGCACAAGCTAATTTTCCATTTGCTGCACGTGGATTTGAATAATTTTGCTGTGCAAAAACTGGATATGCTGCTGACTCTTGAATACAAAAACCAAATGAGTTTATACCAATCGTTAAAGCAAATAAAAGACTTTTAAAAAACTTGTTAGTTGCCATAGTTTAAATATTTTTTAAGTCTGGATATTTCATTATATAAATTAGTTCTTTAATAAAAACAAGATACCTAATCCTGTAAAATATAACAGTAATATTGCTAAAGATAGTAATAATTGTGTTAAAGGATCAGTTGAAGGTGTTAAGATTGCCCCAAGAATAGTCGATACTAGTATTATATATCTCCATGCACCTAACATTTGTTTAGGAGTCACAATATTTAATAATCCAATTAATATTTGAATAATTGGAATTTGAAAAGCTAATCCGGTACTGTAGAATAAGACCAAAATAAATTCAAAATATTCATCAAACGACCAGAGAGGTTCAAGTACTTCTTCACTATAACTTAAAAAAAAGTTTAAAGCAGCTGGTATTAACGTATAGTAAGAAAAAGCTAATCCTAATCCAAATAAAAGTAATGAACCTACTAATAAGGGTAAGATAATTTTTGTCTCTTTTTTCGTTAAGCCTGGTAATAAAAATAATATTAATTGACCAATTACAAAAGGACTTGAAAATAAAAGCCCTGTATAAAATGATATTTTAATAGTTGAAATAAAATATTCACCTGGTGCTACTTGAAAAAATTTTACATTACTAATAGGAAGTTCTAAAATTTTAACTAGACTTTTGACTTCAATAAATGCTACAGAGGTTAACAATAAAATTATCCAAAACAAAAGAAAAATTCGTTGACGTAATTCTTCAATATGTTCTGAAAAAGGTAATTCTAAGGTTACGGTTGTATTATTTGTAAAATTAAAGTTAGAATTAGTCGCCATGTTATAAACGTATATTCGTACTATTCTATTAAATTAAATCTTTTTAAAACTTTAATTCTTCTTAAAAAAGAAGAATTAAAGTTTTAAAAAGTAATATATTCTACTAATTATTCAGGGTAAATTAAGATAAATAATTAATAGCTTCTAATCTTGCTGTTGCTTTTTTTAATTCGACAGAAGCATCTAAGCGAGATTTACTTGTTTCTGCATTTTCAACAGCTAAGGTTGCTTTTTCTAACTCTTTTGTAGCTTCACTTAATTCAATACTACTAAGTTCTTCTACATCATTTACTAAAACTGTTACTCGATTTCGATCAATTTCAGCTAAACCACCACATAAAATAATTGGGGTCCATTTTTCATTTAACTTAATACGTAATAAACCCGTATCTAAAGCTGTAATTAGTGCTGCATGACCCTCTAATACCCCTACTTGGCCAGTTAAACCAGGTAAAACAACTTCATCAGCTGTTGTTGAACAAATTACTCTGTCAGGGGTAAGAACGCGAATGTTCATAACCATATGTTATACTCCTTATTTTAGAGTTTCTGCTTTTGCGATTACTTGATCAATATTACCTACAAGGTAAAAAGCTTGCTCAGGTAAATCATCTAAGTCACCATCTAATGTCATTGAGAAACCTTTGATCGTTTCTTCTAAACTTACATATTCACCTGGTGAACCTGTAAAGATTTCAGCAACGAAGAATGGTTGTGATAAGAAACGTTCTACTTTACGAGCACGAGCTACAGTTAAACGATCTTCTTCTGATAATTCATCAATACCTAGAATTGCAATAATATCTTGTAATTCTTTATAACGTTGTAATGTTTCTTTTACAGTTTCAGCGATTTCATAATGTTTTTCGCTTACAATGCCAGGTTGTAACATTGTTGAAGTTGAATCTAATGGATCTACAGCAGGATAAATACCTTTTGCTGCTAAATTACGTGATAATACTGTCGTTGCATCTAAATGTGCAAAAGTTGTAGCCGGAGCAGGATCTGTTAAATCATCCGCAGGTACATATACAGCTTGAATCGATGTAATCGAACCTTGTGTTGTTGATGTAATACGCTCTTGTAATGCACCCATTTCTGTAGCTAAAGTTGGTTGGTAACCTACAGCCGATGGCATACGACCTAATAATGCAGATACTTCTGAACCAGCTTGTGTGAAACGGAAAATATTATCGATGAATAATAATACATCTTGTTTATTTACATCACGGAAATATTCTGCCATTGTTAATGCTGTTAAACCAACACGCATACGTGCCCCTGGTGGTTCATTCATTTGACCATATACTAAAGCTACTTTTGACTCAGCGAAATTACTTTTATTAATTACACCTGACTCTTTCATTTCTTCGTATAAATCGTTTCCTTCACGTGTACGTTCACCTACACCACCGAAAACAGATACACCACCGTGAGCTTTCGCGATATTGTTAATTAATTCCATAATTAACACAGTTTTACCTACACCAGCTCCACCGAATAATCCAATTTTACCACCACGACGGTATGGTGCTAATAAATCAACAACTTTAATACCAGTCTCAAAAATTGATGGTTTTGTTTCTAATTCAGTAAATGCTGGAGCATCTCGATGAATCGGTAAAGTTTCATCACATTTAACTTCACCTTGATCATCAACAGGTTCACCAATTACATTAAAAATTCTTCCTAATGTTGGAGTACCTACAGGTACCATAATTGGAGTCCCTAAATCAATAGCTTCAACACCACGTTTTAAGCCATCTGTTGAACGCATTGATACTGCTCGGATTTTGTTATCACCTAATAATTGTTGCACTTCAACGATAGTTTCTGTGCCATCCTCTAATGGAATTCTAATTGCACTATAAATAGGTGGTAAAACTCCGTCAGGGAATTTAATATCTAATACAGGACCAATAATTTGAGTAACGTAACCTTTATTTAAATTAGTTTTTACCATTTTGATTTAACATATTTAAAATAATTGAGAATAAATATACTTTCGCGGTCTTATTTGATATTTTAAACCGTAACAATTTTTTTTCTAATTAGTTATCATTGTACAACAAAACTAATTGAATTCTTGAATATAATCTGATTTTTCTTAACCAAAGTTAAATGATAAATTAACTGTTATCATTTAATCGTCCAGTTACTTTTAACCAATTACGTGCTCCAGGATAATTATCTGGAGCTATTTTTAAGGCTTGTATCCAATATTCTGCTGCTTTATCAAATAATTCTTTTGATAGTTCAATATATTCATCTTCTTCTAAACTTTGTGCACGTAGTGCTTGAGAATGATAAATTACGGCAATATTATTTAGGGATTGTGGAAGGTTTGAATTTAAGGAAAGAGCTTGATGATAAAATTCCAGAGCTTGAGTATATTTACCTGTATTTCCATAAATTAAACCAATATTGTACAATGTATAACTTCTATCATATGGATCTTCTTCTACTTGAAGAGCTTCATAATAGTTTTGTAGAGCTTCAGCATAACTACCATCTGACTGGGCACTCATTCCCGCTCGATAATATGAAAATGCTTCTTTTTCTTGTTTACTAGCTGGTAAAACTTTTAAAAGAATATCAGCAATTACTGTAAACGTTTTATCGATAAAATTTCCCATAAAATTCTCCTTATAAATTTTAGAAATTAATAGATCGATTTGAATTAAAAACTTAGAGCTACTATATATTAAAAAATAATAACTCTAAGTAATTTTATACAGAATTAGACGCGACAAAAGGGAATAATGATAATACTCTTGAACGTTTTATTGCTTTCGCTAATTTTCTTTGTTGTTGAATAGTGACACCTGTAGCGCGACGTGGAAGAATTTTTCCTTGATCTGTTACAAATAATGTTAATAAATCAATATCTTTATAATCAATTTTTTGATTTAAGCTAATAGGTGATATATTTTGTTTTTTTGATACCATAATTTATTTTATTTTATTTTATTTCTTTATGTACAGTTGGTTTATTACAATGAGGACAATATTTCTTTAATTCTAAACGTGCTGGATTATTACGTCGGTTTTTTTGTGTTAAATATCTTGAAACACCAGGTGAACGTTTATTTAAATTTGAGCGACACTCAGTACATTCTAATGTTATTAAAATGCGCGTACCTTTATTTTTTGCCATAAAAATTTTATATGAATAATTTTAGTTATTATATTGCCTAAAAATTTGTATCTTATCAAGGGTTAACTCTGATTATTCTGATAAAAATTTTTACTTTAAAAACTTTTAATTTTTTATCAAATAGACTATAGTAAGCTAAACCCTACATTTGTAAAACAACTATTCAAATATTTAACTAATAATAATAATTATATGGCTAATAGTAAATCTGCAGAAAAACGCGTTGAAATTAACGAGCGAAATCGTTTAAGAAATCGTTTTTATAAAAGTTCAGTTAGAACCTTAATCAAAGGTTTCTTTAAAAATCTAGAAGTTTATAAAACTTCGAAAAATCCTGAAGATAAAGAAAAATTACAGAAAATTTTAAGTTCAGTTTATAGCTTAATTGATAAAGGTACAAAAAAAAATATTTTTCATAAAAATGCTGCAGCAAGAAAGAAAGCAAAATTAGCTTCATATTTCAAAGGAGCTTAACAAATAATTTAAAATATTTAATATTTAAAGAATACCATAAAAAGTAACCAATCGAAAATATTCTAATGTTAAGAAAATCTTATATTTTTTTAACATTAGAATATCAAATTTTGAAATCAGTCATAACTAAATCTGAGCATAATTAATTCGTAAATTTACGAGCAAAAATTATGAAAAACAATATGAATTATATCAATTCTCTTCCTGACTTTTTGGCAATGCAACGAATAAGCTTTTGTTGGTTTATTACTCAAGGTTTAAATGAAGAATTAGCTCTCTTTTCCAGAATTCAGGATTTTAGTCAAAGTACTGAATATGTTATGTTTGGAGAAGAATATAGTTTAATAAAACCCCCTTACAGTTTATTAGTTGCTAGAAAATATAGTGGAAACTATAGGGCTCAACTTGTTATTCCAATTGAAGTTCGAAATAAAATAGTAAATAATGTTAGGTATCAAAATCAATTCCCAATAATTACTTTACCCCTTATGACTACAGACGCCACATTTATAATAAATGGATGTGAACGTGTTATTGTTAGTCAAATTATTCGAAGTCCTGGTGTTTACTTTGAAAAAAATAAAAATCAAAAAACACGAAACCAATTTAAACGAAAACTATCAACAGATATAGATAAGTTAAGATCCTTTATTCCGTCTGGTGAAGCTTTTATTTCTGAGTTTGATCTATTTTTTCCTCTTCCAACAGCAACTTATGATCCAATCAAAAAGAGAAAGAAAATCGTACCATATTGGAAAAGTAATGCAATTTATTATTACTCTATTGAATATCTAAAAAAAATAGAAAAAACTTCTTCTTTTTATTTTTTACAATGCTTTAAATTATATCGGATTATTTCTGGTCAGATTAAAACTAAGTCAAAAATCCAATTAATCCAGTTATTTTTAAAATGGTTGAAATTAAAAAATAATTCTTTACATTTTCAAACAAATTTGAAAACAGAAAAACTTACTTTTTTAATAAAATATTTTAATTTTTTGTTAAAACTAGTAATTAAATACGAAATTTTTCAGTCAAACTATCTTCAAACTAAATTACAATTTAGTACTAACCAGAAAAACGATTCTATTAAATTTAATGACATTCCATTTTCATTTAATGAAGTTGCTTTATCAGAAGAACAGACTTTCAAAATATATTCTACATATGAAAAATTAATATCTAATTTTCAGAGTATTATTCACCTTCAATTAAATTCTCAGCTACTTTTAATTACTAATCAATCACAGGATTGGTTAGTTCAAATGAGTGATTTTTTATTTTTAAAAAAACAACTTAAAGATATAATTCCTAAACTTAACAATGTAAAACAATTATTAGAACTTCAAACTCTTCGACCCACAATTTACTTTTCAACCAGTTTAAAAGAACAGTTAAAATATGTTTTTGGTAAAAATAGATTACTATACAAACCTGATCGTCATAAATACCTAAAAACTAAAACACAATTTCTTCTTTATCGAAAAGATCATGAAATTAAAACAAATTACAATAAAAAATATGATGAAAAAGATTTATATACTGCAACTTTAATACCAGAATATGGTTCATGGATTCGTTTTGGATTTCAAAAGAATACAAAAATAAATTCTTATAAATACCCATTAAAAAACCAAGAAGATGAAGTTATTATTCAATTAGATAAAATTAATCAAAAACCTATTCTTTACTTATTAAAAGAAATGGGGTTAACAGATTTAGAAATTTTTCAAAATTTGCAACATTCAGATTTTTTTTATTTTACTAAACCTTTGCTAATAAATTCAAAACGCTTAAATCAACCGTTATCTCGATTTAATCTAAATTCAAGTTATTTTAAAAATATTTCAGAATTTTCGAGAATTTTCGACCCAACTTATTATCGTTTAGGTAGAGTTGGAAGATTAAAAATGAATACACGTTTAAATTTAAAAATTAGCGATAGACTTCAAACTATAACATATGAAGATATTTTTGCAATTATAGATAAATTAATTAGCTTAACAATCTCTAAAACTGTACAAGATGATATTGATCACTTAAAAAATCGACGGGTTCGTTCAGTAGGTGAATTATTACAAAATTTATTTAGGATTGGATTCCAAAGATTAGTTAGAAAATTACGAAATCAAACTAATAAAATTGATTCCGGACAATTGCTAAGTTTTAATATAGTAAATGCAACAGTAAGAGAGTTTTTTGGTTCAAGTCAACTTTCACAGTATTTGGATCAAACTAATCCTTTATCTTCTTTGACTCATCGTCGAAGGGTTAGTGGATTGGGACCTGGTGGATTTGATCGTGATCGAATAAGTTTTGCTGTTCGTGATATTCACCCAAGTCATTATGGAAGAATTTGTCCTATTGAAACTCCAGAAGGACAAAACGTAGGTTTAATTGCTTCTTTAACAACTTGTGCAAGAGTTAATAAGTCAGGGTTTTTAGAGACACCATTTTGGAGAGTTATAAATGGTAAAGTTTTAAAAACTGGTAATCCAATATATTTAACAGCAAATATTGAAGATTTTTATAAAATTGCACCTGCCGATATTGCAACCAATAAAGAAAACTATTTAATAAAAAATGTAATTCCAGTTCGTTACAAACAAGATTTTATTAATGTGACACCTTATGAGGTTGATTTTATTGCAATTTCTCCGGTTCAAGTTGTTTCTGTCGCTGCTTCTTTAATTCCATTTTTTGAACATGATGATGCAAATCGAGCACTTATGGGTTCGAATATGCAACGTCAGTCCGTTCCATTAATTCTTCCACAAAAACCCATTGTTGGAACTGGGTTAGAGAATCAAATTGCGATTGATTCTGGAATGACATTGAATTCAAAATCAGATGGTATTGTTCATTCAGTAACAGCTAATAAAATTGTAATTAAAGATAAAACTGGGAAAAAATTAACTTATAAATTACAAAAATATTTACGATCAAATCAACAAACTTGTATCAATCATCGCCCAATTGTTTGGAAAGGAGAAGGAGTAAAATCAGGACAAATTTTAACAGACGGACCAGCTATAACCAGTAGTGAATTAGCTCTAGGACAGAATGTATTAGTTGGTTACATGCCATGGCAAGGTTATAATTTTGAGGATGCTATTCTAATAAGTGAAAGATTAGTTTATGATGATATCTTTACTTCAATTCATATTGAACGGTATAAAATTGAAATCGATCAAAATTTAGAATTATCAGAACAAACAACAAAAAATATTCCAAATTTAAGTCCATCAGAAGTTAAACATTTAAATGATGATGGAATTGTTACAGTTGGAACATTTGTTAGACCAGGTGATATTTTAGTTGGTAAAGTTATTTCAAATAATACGTCTGAACAATTACCTGAATCTAAACTTTTACGGGCCATTTTTGGTGCAAAAGCAAAAGGAGTTAAAGATAATTCACATAGAATGTCAGATGGTGAATATGGGAGAGTTATTGAAACAGTAACATTTAATCGTCGAACTAAATTAACATATAAATTTGAAAAAATTTATGTTTTTATTGCTCAAATTCGTAAAATTCAAGTTGGTGATAAAATTGCTGGTCGACATGGAAATAAAGGTATCATTTCACGTATTTTACCACGTCAAGATATGCCATTTTTACCTGACGGAACACCAATTGATATTATTTTAAATCCTTTAGGTGTACCTTCGCGTATGAACGTAGGTCAGTTATACGAATGCTTGTTAGGATTTGCCGGTGATAAATTAAATGCACGCTTTAAAATTTTACCATTTGATGAAATGTACGGGTTAGAAATATCCAGAATTTTGATTAATAAAAAATTACGTCAAGCTTCGAAAGCTAAAAATGAAAGTTGGTTATTTAATCCTTATGCCCCTGGTAAAACGGTTTTACTTGATGGAAGAACAGGAATTGAATTTGAAAACCCTGTAACTGTTGGGAATGCTTATATGTTAAAACTTATCCATTTAGTTGATGATAAAATGCATGCACGAGCAACTGGACCTTATTCTTTAATAACTCAACAACCATTAAGAGGAAAAGCTCAACACGGGGGGCAAAGGTTTGGAGAAATGGAAGTATGGGCATTAGAAGGATTTGGTGCAGCTTTTACTTTAAAAGAATTATTAACAATAAAGTCAGATGATATGCAAGGTCGAAATGAAACATTAAATGCGATTGTAAAAGGTCAACAAATTCCAAAATTTGGAATTCCAGAATCCTTTAAAGTTTTATTACATGAATTACGTTCAATTGGGTTGGATATGAGCACCTATAAGATCGAAAAATTTAGTTCAGATAAAAAATATGAAGTTGAGGTTAATTTAATTGAAAAGTATAATGCTTTATCCAAAACTTTTTCCCCTACTTCAAATATAAACGATATCTCATTTTAATAACAATGGTAGAATTTACGAAAGAATTTGATTATATAAAAATTAAATTGGCATCGCCTTTTCGAATATTACAATGGGCAAACCGGAAATTACCAAATGGTCAATTTGTAGGCGAAGTTCAAAAATCGGAAACTATAAATTATCGTACTTTTAAACCCGAAATGGATGGATTGTTTTGCGAACGTATTTTTGGTCCTAGCAAAAGTTTAGAATGTGCCTGTGGGAAATATAAACGAGTAAGATATGAAGGATTGATTTGTGAAAGATGTGGTGTTGAACTTACAGAGTCTCGTGTAAGACGCCATCGTATGGGGTATATTAATTTAATTTATCCTGTGACTCATGTTTGGTATATTAATAGTCGTCCTAATTTTATGGCACTATTATTAGAAGTCGAAGAATCGGAAAAAAAATTAGATACTACCTATACAGCACATTCCGAAAAATGTAAAAAATGTGAAGGTTTAAAATTAACAACTTCTACAATTGTTGATTTATGGGATGAACGAATTAAAAGAATAAAATTAGCTTCATTAGCTTACTTTATTGCCGAAGATGAAATTTCATTTTATGGTTTGCATTGGGACTTACAACAATATCGAAGAAGTCGGGAGCTTGGTTATAGTGGTTATCCTTTAAAACCATATCCAAAACCACAAAACCGTCGATATAATACTCCAAAGTATTTGTTACGTGCAACACCGAATTTTTTAATTGGAGCTCCATTAATTAAAAGAGAATTAGAAAAACTAAATTTAAAATCTGAAATTTTCAGAATGAGATGTTTTATTTTAGTTTGCACAAAAGTTTTAAATAAAGAAAACCCACTTTATAACGAATCGAAATGGTTTAGAAAATGGGAACAGCAAAGAATTTATAAAATCCGTGAACAAGCAATAAAACGAATACGTATTTTAGAAAATTTAGTTGGTACTGGGTCTAGTCCAGCTTGGATGATTTTAACTATTTTACCAGTTATTCCTCCAGCTTTAAGACCTATGATTCAATTAGAAGGAGGAAGATTCGCAACTTCTGATTTAAATGAATTATATCGACGAATAATTACAAGAAATAATAGATTACTTAGACTTTTAGAAATTGATGCGCCACAATTAATTATTCGTAATGAAAAGCGATTATTACAAGAAGCTGTTGATACATTAATTGATAATGGAAAACGTGGTAAAATTGCCTTAAGCGCGAATAATCGACCTTTAAAATCTTTATCAGATATCATTAAAGGAAAACATGGACGTTTTCGTCAAAATTTATTAGGAAAACGAGTGGATTATTCGGGTCGATCAGTAATTGTTGTTGGACCAAGTTTAAAACTAAATCAATGTGGATTACCATATGAAATGGCAATTGAACTTTTTCAACCATTTATTATTCGAGAATTAATTAATCAAGGTTTAGCTAGCAATATGAAAATTGCTAAAAATTTAATTCAACAAAACGAATCTATTATTGATCCAGTATTGGAAAAGGTTTTAAAAAGTCATCCTATTTTTTTAAATCGAGCTCCAACATTACATCGGTTGGGAATTCAAGCATTTGAACCTATTTTAGTACAAGGTAGAGCTATAAAATTACATCCTTTAGTTTGTTCAGCCTTTAATGCAGATTTTGATGGTGATCAAATGGCAGTACATATTCCATTATCACTCGAAGCACAAGCTGAATGCTATATGTTAATGTTAGCACCCTATAATTTTTTATCTCCAGCAAATGGCGAACCAATTATTATGCCAAGTCAAGATATGGTATTAGGTTGTTATTATTTAACAGTTAATAACATTAATGGTTTACTTGGTTCAAATCATTATTTTGCAAATTTAGATGATATTATTTTAGCTTATAACCAAAATAAAATTGAAATTCATAGTGAAATTTGGGTTAGAATGCCGGATGATAATTCACCATTATCTGATTTAAGTAAGATAGTAAAATTAGATGATAATACATTCATTGAATATTACAAGAATCGACAAATTAGAAAAACTGAAAATGGAGAAGTTATTGTTCAATATGTTCGAACAACAACAGGTCGAGCTATTTTAAATTATATAATCCAAAAAACTCTAAATTTTTTATAAAGAAAAAAGTGATCGACTAAATAAATTTTATGAAAAATTATACTTATCAAAATAACTTAATTGGTAAAAAACAATTACGCCAATTATTAGCTTGGAGCTTTACAAATTATGATTCTATGCAGGCTTGTGCACTTGCTGATGAATTAAAATATTTAGGATTTAAATATGCTAGTCAAGCTGGAATTTCAATTAGTATTGAGGATTTAAAAATTCCATTTGTTAAAAATTTAATGCTTGAAAAAGCAAATCAAGAAATTCTAAACGCTGAAAAAATTTATTTAAAAGGAAAAATTACTGAAGTTGAGAGATTTCAAAAAATTATTGATACTTGGAGCCTAACAAGTGAATCTTTAAAAGAACAGGTTATTTATTATTTTAAAAATTATGACCCGTTAAACTCGGTTTATATCATGGCTTTCTCAGGGGCTCGAGGAAATTTATCTCAAGTTCGTCAATTAGTAGGGATGCGTGGTTTAATGTCGGATCCGAGTGGTGAAATTATGAATTTACCAATTAAAAAGAATTTCCGTGAAGGTTTAACAATTACTGATTATTTGATGTCTGGTTACGGAGCGAGAAAAGGGATTGTTGATACAGCTTTAAAAACTGCAAATTCGGGATATTTAACAAGACGACTTATTGACGTTGGACAAGATATACTGATTAGAGAAAAAGATTGTTTAACAACTCATTCGTTTTTGTTGTCGTTAGACCAAACTAACGAAAAAACAAATACTGTAATTTATGATAAGATATTAGGTCGTATTTTAAGTAAACCTGTTTATGATTCAGTAACAAAGATACTAATAGCGCAAGCGAACGTTCAAATAAATCCAAGATTGATTAAAAAATTTAAAGAACAATCTATTACAGAATTTTATATTAGATCACCTTTAACCTGTAATTTATACAGATCCATTTGTCAAAAATGTTACGGTTGGGATTTAGCAAATGAAAACTTAGTAGATATTGGTGAAGCCATTGGGATTTTAGCAGGTCAATCTATTGGTGAACCTGGTACGCAGTTAACTATGAGAACCTTTCATACAGGTGGTATTTTTACCTCTGAAGCTAGGCAACAAATTATTAGTCCAGTTAATGGAATTATCAGATTTTATAAAATCTTAAAAACTGTTTTATTACGGACTAATCGAGGTGAAGATGTTTTAATTACAAAAAATTCAGGGTCTGTTATTTTAATTCCAGAAGATAAAACGCAAGATTTAGTTCAAATTGAAGTCTTACGAAATACAATTTTATTTCCAAAAAATAATCAATACGTTTCAAAAGACACGGTTATTGGAGAATTAATCAATACAAATAAACAAATTAAAACGGAAATAAAACCGATTTTAAGTGACAATTGTGGTGAAATCTTTATACCTCGATTAAAAAAAAAAGTTAATTTATTAAATAATAATAAATTAATATGGATTTTATCGGGACAACTTTATAATAGTCCACGAAATTCATTTATAAATTTTTATGCTGATTATAAATTGAATCGCAAGAGTTATATTTTTAGAACCAAATTAATCAATCATTATGAAGGTTCTGTTGAATTTATTAATAACAAACAAAATTTATATCAAAGATTAATTCGAATTATAAATAATAAATATTCATTCGTTAATTCTTATCTACAAAAATTACCAAATAATATTCAACATAAAAATTATTTATTAAATTTACGTAATTTTAAATATCTTCTAAAAATTCATGTAAAACATTCAAAATTTTACCTTCAATTAACAAGAAACCAACAAATTGGAACTCTAATTTCAAATACGTTTCGAACTTTAACAGGTGGAACTTTATACTATGATCACCGAAATATAATTAAATCGAATCAAATAAATAAAATTATTTCTTATTCAAACCGTAATAATTTATCTACTAAGTATAAATGTTTAGTTTCTTATAGAACAATTGTTTGGCTAGGTGAAGAAATTCATAAAGTAAATTGTGAACCAGATATTCTACTCGTAGAATACGGTGACTTTATATCAGAAGGATTTGAATTAGTACCAGGTCTTTTTTCTAAAACATCAGGAATTGTTATTATTCGTCAAAAAAATAGTCTTGTTCAAACTATTTCAATTAAATCGGGTTTGGTATACGAAGGTAAAAAATTTAAAAACACTTCGAAAAAATTGTATTATCCAGGTGAAGTTATTCTTTCAAATATTCCAGTTAAAAAATTATCATTCTGTGAACATATTGTTGGAAAAAGTACAGAGCAATTGTTAGTACGCCCAATAGAAATTTATGAATTACCACAATCAAATTTAGAACAATCGGATATACATAATAAGTTTAATAAACATTCAAACATTGAGTTAGAATCTAAAATTATCTATTCTTATAAACCGAATCAAATTATTAAAGGAACTAAAAATCTAAATTTAGTTTCAAATGTGTTGAATTTTAAATCTACGAAATTCTTAAATCAAGATGTAAATATTGAGCTATTTAATAATCAAAAAACACAAATAATTGATTTACGTATTAGTGAAAAAGTAAATTTAAATAATTGTATTTTACCAAATTTACGATATAAAAATATTGAATCGTGTTTCCTTCTTCAACCAAAGCAATTTGTTGATTGTTATAATATATTAGGTTATTTAGAGGCAACAACATTAAATTCCTTAGAAATTGTTAAATTTAAAGTAAAAAATAAAGATACGAAACAAATTCTTTTAATTTCAAATGAAGATTGTTTTACTGTTAAAAAAGAGCGATTTTTAAATAAAAAATTAAATGACTTTATTATTAATAGTACAAATGTAAATGAAACTGGAAAAATTATTATTGAAAATAATAATTTACTTACTTTACAAAAAGGAAGACCCTATTTTTTCCCAAACTGTAAAAATCAAGATTTAATTAATAAAACTAATCTTCAATATAGAGTAATTTCTCCTAATCGTATTTATTCACGTTTTAAAACAGAACGGAATATTGCATTAAATTATTATGATATGATGAAACTTTCTATTAAAAAAACAGTAGATATTAAGAAAGTATTAAAAAATCGTGTCAGAATAAAAGCCGAATTCTCGAAATTATTTTTAAAAAGAAATGGAAAGTTATATAGTTCTTTGATACCACAATTTCTAAAAAAATTCTCAGTAAATAATTCGACAGTAAATTTAAAGGGTAAACAAATTCTTAGACCTGAAAAGTTAGACGAACCTATATCTGGTAAAATGGATAGAACTTTATTAATGCAAAGTTCAGAACTTGTTAAGAATCAATATACAAATAAAACAGATTCAGAGTATCAATTAACTTTAGTTAAATTTATAGAACATCCATTTATTAAAGCTACTAAATCCATAGGTGTTTACTCGATAACCGAAGATTATTTTGAACAAGATGTAAATAGTGTTTTTTGCAAAAATAGTGCATTTGTTGAAAATGGAGAAACACTTGGGTTATTAAAACTTGAAAAAGAAATTACTGGTGATATTGTTCAAGGTTTACCCAGAATTGAAGAAATTTTAGAAGCACGGAAAAAGAATTCGATTGTTAAAAGAATCCCGACTAGTCAAAAAAAAGGTCTATTAGTACAAAAATCAAGTTTAGATCCCAATTTTGAATTTAGAAAATTAGGAACGGCTATTAAAGAAAATGAAAAAATTAATCCGCATAAATTATTAAAAGTATATTTTAACTATTATGGATTTATAAAAGGTTTTATATGTGATCGAACGGAAACAATTAAATATAATCGATTAATTCAAAATTACGAAGGGAGTTATAAAAGTTTTAAAAAAGTTCAATCATTTATTCTAAATTCAGTTCAATCAGTATATCAATCACAAGGTGTTACAATTAATGATAAACATTTAGAAGTTATTATTAAACAAATGACAACAAAGGTATTAATAACATATGAAGGTAATACTCCTCTTTTAAGACGAGAAGTTATTGATTTATATCATATTCAGTACATTAATCAAATTGTACAAGTACAAGGAAAAAAATCAGCCTGTTATGTACCATTATTACTTGGAATTACTAAAGCTGCATTAAATAATCCGAGTTTTATTTCAGCAGCAAGCTTTCAAGAAACAACACGTGTTCTTACTAAAGCTGCAATGGAAGGACGAATTGATTGGCTACGTGGATTAAAAGAAAATATTATTATTGGTCATTTAATTCCTGCTGGAACAGGATCACAAAATTATCGAAATTGCTTTAAAAAAAGAGTAAAGTTTAATTCTAAACTTAAACCAAAGGTAGATAGTGTTGCTAACATTTAACAAAAAAACTAGACAAGTTTTCTAATGTCTGCTAAAGTTTAAGCTAGAAATTCATATATTTACTTAAGTAATTTAAAATTTTATGTCTGATATCAATTTATCTCAATTATTAGAAGCTGGAGTCCACTTTGGTCATAAAGCCTATAGATGGAATCCGAAAATGTTTCCCTACATTTATAGTGAAGTAAATAATATTCACATTTTAGATTTAGTACAATCAGCAACATTATTAAAAGAAGCAAATACTTACTTAGAATGTGCTGCTCGAGAAAATAAATCATTTTTATTTGTTGGGACAAAACGTCAAGCAACTACTTTAATTGCTCAAGAAGCAAAACGTTGTGATTCGTATTATGTAAATCATCGCTGGTTAGGTGGGATGCTAACGAATTGGACAACTTTAAAAGTAAGAATCGAGTACTTAAAAGATCTTGAAAAACAAGAAGCAGATAATACGTTTGATTTATTACCAAAAAAAGAAGCAGCGTTACGTCGAAAAGAATTGAAAAAATTACGTCAACATTTAGATGGTATAAAAACAATGCCAAATTTACCAGATGTTGCTATTGTAATTGATCAAAAACGTGAAATGACAGCAATTAGAGAATGTAAAAAATTAGGTATTCCAATTGTTTCAATTTTAGATACAAATTGTGATCCTGATTTAGTAGATATTCCAATTCCAGGAAATGATGATGCGGTAAGATCAATTAAATTAATTTTAAAATCATTAACAGATAGCATTATTAGTGGTAAATCATCGTTAAATTAAAATTAATTTAAAAGTATTTGACAAAATCGGAACTCTATGAAAATAGAAATTGATGCTAAAACAGTCAAAAACCTGCGCAACGCAAGAGGCGCAGGTATGATGAATTGTAAAAAAGCCTTGGTAGAAAATGATGGAGTGGCTCAATTTACTCGTTATGTATTAGGTGAAACTAAAATAGATTAGTAAATTTTTATTTATTATTATTACTATATATTAGTTTTATTGTCTTTATTAATCTTTCCATTTTTTAAAAATCCAAAGATTAATAAAGACATATTTTTTCTTAGTTTGAATTGTTGTTGATTTAATAAATAGATATAGTGAAAAAATAAAACAATGATTTATACAATTTTGTAATTTAATAATTATTAAAAACATTAATTGTTTCAGAAGAAACAATTAATATTTTTAATGGTCATTAGTTTTTTCCATTAATGGAAAAAATTAATAACGACCGCCTTCTGGATTAGCTTGAACACTGTAGCTTTTGATAGTGTAAGCAATACGACGACCTTCACATTCTTGACGTTCTAAATAGAAGCCAGGTTCGTTAGTCGGACGGTTTACGATGAAAGACATAACACAACTTTCAGTACCGTATGAAGCATTAAATGCGTTAACACGGATGTAACCAGCTGCACATGATTTACGAGCTTCACGTAATTCGAACATTACAGATCCAGAATCTTTAACGTCGAATAATGGTAAACCCCATAATTCCCAGTAGCTGTTACGAGGATGTGGATCATCTGTCCACTCAACGTTCATTGCCCAACCTTTGTTGATAGAATAAGCAATTTGTTTTTCAATTTGTTGATCAGTTAAATCTGGTAAGAACGAGAAGCAACCTTGTGTAAGTCTCACTATTCAAATACTCCTTTAATTTTTAAAAATTAACTTATTAGATGTTTGCTGTAGGTGTTACTGCGAAATCAGCTGTATCCGTAGATGTGTAGTTGAAGCTAATATCTTTCCATAAATCTAAAGCTGTTTGTAAAGGACCACATGTTTTAGCAGCATCGCGTAAAATTTGAGGACCAACATTATTGTTGAAGTAGTCAGCACCTTCGTTACGAGCTAATACCATTGCTTCTAAAGCAACACGGTTAGCTGTAGCACCTGCTTGAATACCATCAGGGTGACCAATTGTACCACCACCGAATTGTAAGATTACATCATCACCTAAATAGTGAATTAATTGGTGCATTTGACCACAGTGGATACCACCAGATGCAACAGGCATACATTTACGTAAACTAGCCCATGACATTTCGAAGAAGATACCGAATGGTAAGTTAACATCTAAATGTGTTAAACGTAAAACATCGTAGAAACCTTTAATCATTAAAGGATCACCTTCTAATTTACCTACAACTGTACCAGCGTGGATATGATCTACACCAGACATACGCATCCATTTACAGATAACACGGAAGTTAATACCATGATTCTTTTGACGAGCATATGTAGAGTTACCAGCACGATGTAAATGTAATACCATGTCGTTTTCACGAGACCAGATAGCAATACTTTGAATTGCTGTATAGCCCATTACTAAATCGATCATGATAACTACTGAACCAACAGCTTTAGCATACTCAGCACGTTTGTATACTTCTTCCATTGTACCAGCAGTGATGTTTAAGTATGAACCTTTAGTTTCACCAGTAGCTGAAGAAGCACGGTTAATACCTTCCATACAGTATAAGAAACGTTCTCTCCAACGCATGAATGGTTGAGAGTTAATATTCTCATCATCTTTTAAGAAATCTAAACCACCTTTTAAACCTTCGTAAACTACACGACCGTAGTTTTTACCAGATAAACCTAATTTAGGTTTTACTGTAGCACCTAATAATGGTACACCGTATTTGTTTAAACGTTCACGTTCAACAACAATACCAGTAGCTGGACCTTGGAATGTTTTTAAATATGAGTGAGGAATACGCATATCTTCTAAACGTAAAGCAGAGATAGCCTTGAAACCGAACACGTTACCAATGATAGACGCTGTTAAGTTAGCTAATGAACCTTCTTCGAATAAATCACATTCATATGCAACGAATGCGAAGTATTGATCAGTTGTATTTGGAACTGGATCTACACGGTAAGCTTTAGCACGGTAACGGTCACAAGCTGTTAATAAATCAGTCCATACAACTGTCCATGTTGCTGTTGAAGATTCACCAGCTACAGCTGCAGCAGCTTCTACTGGATCTACACCTGGTTGTGGTGTGATACGGAATAATGCAAGAATGTCAGTAGTTTTTACTGCGTATGTAGCATCCCAGTAACCCATTTTAGCGTAAGGGATTACACCAGATTCGTAACGGTCACTTTTAATTCGAGTCCGTTCTGATACAGATTGAGACATTGATTTCTCCTTAGAATAAAAAGGCAATATATAATAGATATTTAACTAATTTAAGAAAATTAGTTCTATCGGTTGAATTTATTAAAACAACCTTAACAATTATTATAACATGCTTATGTTCTATTCTAAAAGTGCATGTTAATTAAAACAGGTATAACTTTTTAGAATACCTTTTTATAAAGATTGTATATTCTTTTAATTAGGTTAAAAATCTTTTATAATAGTAACTAAGAAGTATTAATAAATTAAATTCTTTCAAAAATTCATCTACATAAATTAATTTTGTAACATCTGACTACTTATATGGTTAATCAATCAAATAAAACATTAAATACAAATATAACTAAATTGGTAAATCAAACTTATCAATATGGTTTTTCAACAAGTATTGAGAAAGATATTATTGAAAAAGGATTAAATGAAAAAACAATCAGATTAATATCACAAAAAAAGAAAGAAACAAATTTTTTATTAGAGTTTCGATTAAAAGCTTATAAAAAATGGAAGCAAATGTCGGAACCTGAATGGGCATATCTAAAATTTCCTCAAATTGACTATCAAAATATCATTTATTATTCAGCTCCAAAATCTCAGAAGAAGTTAAAAGATCTAAGTGAAGTTGATCCAGAATTACTTAAAACATTTGAAAAATTAGGAATATCTTTAACAGAACAAAAAAGGTTATCGAACGTTGCAATTGATATTGTATTTGATAGTGTTTCAATCGGTACAACTTTTCAAGAAGAACTTAATAAATATGGTGTAATTTTTTGCTCTATTTCTGAAGCTGTTAAAGAATATCCTGAATTAATTGAGAAATATCTTGGTTCAGTTGTTCCAATTGGAGATAATTATTTTTCAGCATTAAATTCCGCTGTTTTTACAGATGGTTCTTTTTGTTATATTCCTCAAGATACAGTGTGCCCATTAGACCTATCAACTTATTTCAGAATTAATGATGAAAAATCAGGTCAGTTTGAAAGAACATTAATTATCGCAGAAAAAAATAGTCAAGTAAACTATCTTGAAGGTTGTACTGCTCCTCAGTATGATACTAATCAACTGCATGCAGCTGTAGTGGAATTAATTGCATTAGAAAGTGCTAATATTAAATATTCAACCGTTCAAAATTGGTATTCTGGAGATGAATTTGGTAAAGGAGGGGTTTATAATTTTGTAACAAAACGTGGTTTATGTGCAGGACTAAACTCAAAAATTTCATGGACTCAAGTTGAAACAGGTTCAGCTATTACTTGGAAATATCCGAGTTGTTTATTAGTAGGTGATAACTCAACAGGTGAGTTTTATTCAGTAGCACTAACAAATAATTATCAGCAAGCTGATACTGGTACAAAAATGGTTCATATTGGAAAAAATACACGTAGTCGTATTATTTCAAAAGGTATTTCAGCAGGTAAATCAAAAAATAGTTACCGTGGACTTGTTAATGTAACAAATAAAGCTTTAGGTGCAAGAAATTATTCACAATGTGACTCTTTATTGATTGGTGACTTATCAAATGCAAATACTTTTCCATTTATCTCAGTCCAAAATTCAACTACTAAAATTGAACACGAAGCTTCGACTTCGAAAATTGGCGAAGAACAAATTTTTTATTTCTTACAACGAGGTATTTGTCTCGAAAAAGCTGTTGAATTAATGATTAGTGGATTTTGCAAAGAAATTTTTACAAAATTACCTTTAGAATTCGCTGCAGAAGCAGATAAATTATTAACTTTAAAATTAGAAGGAAGTGTTGGCTAATGACTTTAAATCCCCCTCTTTTAGAAATTAAAGACTTACAAGTTTCAATTAATGACAATGAAATTTTAAAAAAATTAAATTTGACTGTAAATAAAGGCGAAATTCATGCAATTATGGGACCAAATGGTTCTGGAAAAAGTACCTTCTCAAAAGTTTTGGCTGGTCACCCAGCTTATTCTGTTTTGGATGGAGATATTATTTTTAAAGGTTCTAGTATTTTAGATCTTGATCCTGAAGAACGATCACATTTAGGTATTTTTTTAGCTTTTCAATATCCAATTGAAATTCCTGGTGTTAGTAATGAAGATTTTTTAAGGCTTGCATATAATTCAAAACAAAAATTTTATAATAAGCCTGAAGTTGATCCAATTGAATTTTTAACAATAATAAACGAAAAATTAAAACTAGTTCAGATGTCTGCTCTATTTTTAAGTCGAAATGTTAATGAAGGATTTTCGGGTGGTGAAAAAAAACGAAATGAAATTTTACAAATGATCTTGTTAGATTCCGATTTATCCATTTTAGATGAAACAGATTCAGGTTTAGATATTGATGCTCTAAAAACAATTTCAAATGGAATTAACAATTTTATGAATCCAAACAAATCTATTATTCTAATTACTCATTATCAAAGATTGTTAGATTATATTAATCCAACATATGTTCATGTTATGCAGAATGGTAAAATTGTAAAAACTGGTTCTGCTGATTTAGCTAAAGAATTAGAAAATAAAGGTTATGAATGGTTGTAAGGTTAGGTATTTGCAAGAATAGAGTTTTTTTATAAAAACAAACCTAAAATAACCCAAAATCATTTATAATCTTAACTGTTCCTGTATATTTTTTAATATTGGGTAATTTACTAAATTAGTTAAATTTTATGTACCCAGAAATTTTTTATTCAAATACGTTTGCAGTATTAGCGGAGGCGGAAGTTGGAAAACATTTTTACTGGAATATTGCTGGTTTTCTAGTACATGGACAAGTTTTAGTCGTTATTTGGTTTGTATTTTTAATTTTATTTGTATTTTCAATCCTAGGGACTTCAAAAGCTGATCGAATTCCACATAGTTGGCAAAACTTTATGGAAGCAGCAGTTGACTTTGTAACTGATATTGCTAGAAATCAAATAGGTGAAAGTTTTTATAAAGAATGGATTCCATTTATTGGAACATTATTCTTATTTATCTTTGGATGTAACTGGGCTGGTGCAGTTATACCGTGGAAATTAATTGATTTACCTGAAGGAGAATTCGCTGCTCCTACAAATGATATTAATACAACGGTTGCATTAGCTTTATTAACATCGTTTGCTTATTTCTACGCAGGTCTAAGTAAAAAAGGTTTAGGATACTTTAAAAGATATATTCAGCCAATCCCACTTCTTCTACCGATTAATATTTTAGAAGATTTTACGAAACCGTTATCATTAAGTTTCCGATTATTCGGAAATGTTTTAGCTGATGAATTAACAATTACGGTATTAACATCACTAGTTCCTTTAGTTATTCCACTACCGATTATGCTATTAGGTATTTTTGCTGGTTCAGTACAAGCACTAATTTTTTCAACACTAGCTGCTGCTTATATTGCAGAAGCTCTTGAATAAGTATTTTAGAAATTATTGAAATTAGATTTTTTAAAAATTATATACATACTTACAGTTTAAAATTTATTATGGATTCTATCATTTCTGCTGCTTCTGTTATCGCTGCTGGTTTAGCAATTGGTTTAGCTGCAATCGGTCCTGGTATCGGTCAAGGTAACGCTGCTGGTCAAGCTGTTGAAGGTATTGCTCGTCAACCTGAAGCAGAAAACAAAATTCGTGGTACACTATTATTAAGTTTAGCTTTCATGGAAGCGTTAACTATTTATGGTCTAGTTGTAGCGTTAGCATTATTATTTGCTAACCCATTTAACACTTAAAAATTAGAAAATTAAAAGTAGAAGTACTAGAAAAAATCTAGCTTCTACTTTTAGGTAACCTCGATAAAATTATTTTTTAAATAATGTTTTATTTTTAAATATATAGCTTTAAAAAGTAAGCATTATTTTAATCTTTAAAGTTTTAATTTAAGAAATTATTATTTAAAACTATTCGAATTTCATTAACAAGATTAATGATCTTTTTTATTAAAAAATTTTAATTCTATAGTGCAACATATAGATTTTGTATGATTAATCTTTCAATACTAATTTCAAGTTCAGAAGTTAGTGGACCTGGTGGACTATTTGATATTAATGCAACTTTACCTTTAGTTGCGATTCAATTTTTACTATTAGTGGTTATATTAAATGTAATTTTATATAATCCATTATTAACTATCATTGAAGAGCGTAAAGAATATATCTTAACAAATCTTGGTAAAGCTTCAGAAATATTATCAGAAGCCAATAAGCTAACTACACAATACGAACAGGAATTAACTAGCGTCCGTAAAGAAGCCCAATTAGAAATTGTAAATTCACAAAAAATTCATAAAGAAATCTTAGAAATTGAATTAAACATTTCTCAAAAATATATTGATAATTTATTAGATACTATTCAACAAGATCTACTTGCGAAAAAAAATATTGCACTAAATAGTTTAGATGATATCGTTCAATCTTTATGTGCTGATATTGAAACTAGATTATCAATTTAAATTTTTTGTTAAGTGTAATTTTCCTTTTTATAAGTGAATAGTTTATATAAAAACTCGAAAACATGGAAAATTTTAATCAAATTTTTACATTACTTGCCGAAGAAGAAGGTATTAGTCTAAATTTAGATATTCTCGAAACAGGTTTACTAAATATTTTAGCGTTACTTGCGATTCTAGTCTATACTGGTAAAGATTTTTTAGGATCTTTATTAGAAGAGCGAAAAACAACTATTGTAAAAGGTGTTCAAGATGCAGAAGATCGCTTAAATGAAGCACAAAAACGTTTAAGTGAAGCTCAAAAGCAATTAGATCAAGCAAACCTTGTTATTGGTGAAATCAAAAATGAAACAATAGCAACAAAAAAAGTATTGCTTGAATCTGATGCTTCTCAAGCAAAAAAAGATTTAAAAATCCGCTTTGAACGTGCATTAGCAACTTTTCGATCAAAAGAACGACAAATATTTTTAGAAATCAAACAACAAATTATATCACTTGTGTTAAAACGAACTGTAATTCGTGCGCAAGAAGCATTTGGACCAAAAGAACGTGCAACTGCATTAATTAATGATACTATTAATAAATTAGAAGGAGATTTATTATGAGTGTAAATCTATTAGTGTCAAAAATTGCAGCTCCTTATGCCCGTGCTTTATTTGATTTTTCTGTTGAAAAAAATATTATGCATCAAATTACAGCAGATTTTCAAAATTTAGAAATTTTTCTAGATGAATCTACTGAACTTACGGAATATTTAAATAATCCAATCGTAAGTCAAGCTGCTAAACGTGAAGTTTTAACGAAAACATTAAAATCGCAAGTGAATAGTGACACTTTTAAATTTTTAATGGTTTTACTAAATCGAGATCGAATTAATGTATTAAAATCAGTTATTGCTAATTATTTAGAATTAGTTTATGAAACAGCTTCAATTAAAATGATTGAAGTTTCAACTGCGTTCCCTTTTGCAAATTTACAAAAAAATACGTTAATTCAAAAATTAAAAGAATTAACTAATGCAAGAGAAATTAGATTAGTAATTACAGTTGATTCTAGTTTAATTGGTGGCTTTTTAATTAAAACTGACTCAAAAGTAATTGATTTTACGATTAAAAATCAATTACAAAACCTAGCGAAACATTTAGATTCTGTTTTAGATATTTAATCTATAAACAAATCTTTTATTAACTTTTTATTTTAAAAATAATACAATGATAAATATTCGTCCAGACGAAATTAGTAGTATTATCCGTGAACAGATTGAAAAATATGATCAAGATGTTAAAGTAGATAATATTGGTACTGTACTACAAGTTGGTGATGGTATTGCTCGAGTTTACGGTCTTGACCAAGTAATGAGTGGTGAACTTTTAGAGTTCGAAGACAAAACAATTGGGATTGCTTTAAACCTAGAGAATGATAACGTAGGTGTTGTACTAATGGGTACAGGCCGTCAAATTTTAGAAGGTGGTACAGTTAAAGCCACTGGTAAAATTGCTCAAATCCCTGTAGGTGATGCTTTCTTAGGCCGAGTTGTTAACCCTTTAGGTGTAGCAATTGATGGTAAAGGTGATATCGTAGCTTCAGCTAGCCGTTTAGTTGAATCAATGGGTCCTGGTATTATTAGTCGTAAATCAGTATGTGAACCGTTACAAACTGGTATTACGTCAATTGATTCTATGATTCCTATTGGTCGTGGTCAACGAGAATTAATTATTGGTGATCGTCAAACAGGTAAAACTGCAATTGCGATAGATACAATTATTAATCAAAAAACAGAAGATGTAGTTTGTGTTTATGTAGGTATTGGTCAAAAAGCTTCAACAGTAGCACAAGTAGTTAATGTACTTGAAGAAAAAAATGCAATGTCATACACAATTGTTGTTTCAGCAAGTGCGAATGATCCTGCTACATTACAGTATATTGCTCCATATGCTGGTGCTGCATTAGCTGAATATTTCATGTATAATGGTAAAGCAACATTAGTTGTTTATGATGATTTAACGAAACAAGCAATGGCTTATCGTCAAATGTCATTATTACTTCGTCGTCCTCCAGGACGTGAAGCTTACCCAGGTGATGTATTCTACTTACATTCTCGTTTATTAGAGCGTGCTGCAAAACTAAGCGATGCGTTAGGTGGTGGAAGTATGACTGCTCTTCCAATTATCGAAACACAAGCAAGTGATGTTTCAGCTTATATTCCTACAAATGTAATTTCGATTACTGATGGACAAATCTTCTTATCGAATGATTTATTTAACTCAGGTATTCGTCCAGCAATTAATGTTGGTATTTCAGTATCACGAGTAGGATCAGCTGCACAAACTAAAGCAATGAAAAAAGTTGCAGGTAAATTGAAATTAGAACTAGCTCAATTTGCTGAGTTAGAAGCATTCTCTCAATTTGCTTCAGATTTAGATGAAGCTACACAAAAACAATTAGCACGTGGAACAAGATTACGTGAATTATTAAAACAACCTCAAAACTCTCCTTTATCGGTAGCTGAGCAAGTTGCTTTAATTTTTACAGGTATTAATGGTTTCTTAGATGAACTACCAGTTAATGATGTTAAATCATACTGTGCAAGTTTAATTAAGTATTTATCTACAGCAAAAAGCCCATACCTTGAAATTGTTACTACAACAAATCAATTCACGGAAGAAGCTGAAGCTTCATTAAAAGAAGCAATCGCTCAATCAAAAGAAGCTTTTGCAAAAACTAAATAATTTTTAATTTTGTTACTAAACTAGTTTAGTAACAAGATTAAAAATTACTATAATTACAAATTTTTTTAATTACATTTAATACTTATTAATATAATCTCTTTGAAAAACATTTCATTTTTCAAAGAGATTAAAAATTTTAGGTCAGTTAAAAATTATTACTTTTTTGATGGTAAAACTGTATATTCACGAACAAGTTCTCGGAATTCATCGCCATCAATAGTTTCAGAATCTAATAATTTTTCAACAACTAAATCTATAACTACACGATTATCTAATATAATCTCAGTTGCAATTTGTTCACAATGATTAACAATTTTACAAACTTCTGCGTCAATTCTATCAGCAATTGCTTCATTATATTCACCACCTAAGAACATTTGTTCATTATTGTCATCTTCTAATGCAATTGGTCCAATATTTGACATTCCATATCTAGTAACCATTTGACGTGCAATACTAGTAACTTGTTGTAAATCACTACTAGCACCGGTTGTTATTTCTGGATCACCAAAAACAACTTGTTCTGCAACACGACCACCTAATGTTGTAATAATACGAGCTAATAATTGAGATCGAGAAACTAAAGTTTGGTCTTCTTCCGGTGCAAACCATGTAAGACCTTTTGCTCCACCTCGGGGAATTAAGGTTATTTTTTCAACTGCATCGTGGTTTTCAAGTGCTGATCCAACCATAGCATGACCCACTTCATGATAAGCAATTAATTTTTTATTTTTACTATCTTCCATACTACTTCCAGCAATACCACCAATAATTCGATCGGCTGCTTCATTTACTTCGTTTTTTGTAATCGTTGATTTTTTATAGCGTGTAGCTAGAATTGCCGACTCATTTAATAAATTTGCTAGATCAGCACCGGAAAATCCTGGAGTTCGATTAGCTAATTGAACTAATGAAACATCTTCATTAAATGGTTTATTTTTAGCATGGACTTTTAATATTCCAATTCGTCCTAATCGATCAGGTAATCCTACAGTAATTTGACGATCGAAACGACCTGGACGTAATAAAGCTGCATCTAAAATATCGACACGATTTGTAGCACCAACTACGATAACACCTTTATTCTCTTTAAATCCATCCATCTCAGTTAATAGTTGATTTAACGTTTGTTCACGTTCATCATTTCCTCCTCCAATTCCGGCACCACGTTCACGCCCAACTGCATCAATTTCATCAATAAAGACAATACAAGGAGTATTCTCTCCTGCTTTTTTAAATAAATCGCGGATTCGAGCTGCACCAATACCGATAAACATTTCGACAAATTCTGAACCTGCAACGCTATAGAATGGAACATTTGCTTCATTTGCAATAGCTTTCGCTAACAATGTTTTACCAGTACCTGGAGGACCTACTAATAAAACTCCTTTTGGAATTTTTGCTCCTACAAGAGTATAACGTTCAGGTTCTTTTAAAAATGAAACGATTTCTTCAAATTCAGCCTTAGCTTCATCAATACCTGCAATATCATCAAATGTTATTCCGGTATCCGGGTTTTGATCAAATCTAGCAGGAGATTTTCCTAAATTCATTGGTGATGAACCAGAGTTTCCGCCAAAATTCTCTGAGTTTTGGAAAAAGAAAATTAAACTACCAATAAAAATTAACGGTAGAAGTAAATTACTTGCAATTGTTATAAAAATACTTTTTTGTGGAGCTGGATGCGCATCAAAATTAATATTGTATTCTTTTAATTTTTGAATAAGTTGTGAAGCACCAACAGGAATTTCAACGCGAATTGATTGTGGTCGATTTCCTAATTCTGGGCTTGATGCTTGAACAATCGCATTTCTACTGTTATCGTATAAATCAACTTGTTTTACCCATCCCATTTCTAAATACTCTAAAAAGCGTCCATATGTCATTCTTGAACTGCTTACATTTGAACTTATTTCTGTTTTAGCTTGAGTCTCATTAAGTCCAGTGATATCAAATGTTTTAAGACCAATGAAAATGCAAGCTGCAAGAAATAATCCAATAAGAATTTTTTGTATTGTATTACGATCCATTTTATTTATTAATTACTATCTATGTGAATTTATTCTTGTATAAATAATAACAGAATTAGAATCTTAAAACCAACTCTTTTAAAAATTTTATTGTTAAAATTTATTGGTAATAGATAAAATTGATAATAATAGTTTAATAAATCATTTTAATTATGATAGAACGTGGTTCAGAAGTTCGTATTTTAAGACAAGAATCTTACTGGTTTAATGAAATTGGAACGGTTGCAGTTGTTGATCAAAGTGGTATTCGTTATCCTGCAGTAGTAAGATTTGAAAAAGTAAATTATAGTGGAACTAACACTAATAATTTTGCACTTGATGAATTAGTTGAAGTTATTACTTCTGAATAGAAAAACAAATAAAGAATTAAATTATTTAATAAAGTATAGTAATTTTATAGTAATTGCTATACTTTTTTTTTTTCTTATGGTATTATTTTATAGTTGGAATTTTGCTTGCGATCTTTTTTTTGAATCTGGAGTTTATACTGGTTCCAACCCAGCACAAGATATTTCCAATAAAAGAAAACCCAGGCCAAGCATGTCCTGTTGATTGGAAATATGGAAACAAAATTTTATATTGTTATCCTTTAAAATTAAAATATTATATTCTAATAAAAAGAATTAAAAGCTTATGCCAAAATTAAAAACTAGAAAAGCAGCTGCAAAACGATATAAAATTACGGGTAATCATAATTTTTTACGTCGTCATGCTTATACAGGTCACCTTTTAATGAAAAAATCAAATAAACAAAAACGAAAATTGTCACAAACAATTTGTGTCAATAATAGGGATACTAAATCGATTAGATTAATGCTACCTTATTAATAGAAATAATATAAATAAATAAATAAATCAAAATGGTTAGAGTTAAACGTGGTAATGTAGCTCGTAAACGTCGTAAGAAAATTTTATCACTTGCGAGTGGTTATCGAGGAGCACATTCTGTATTATTCCGAGTAGCAAACCAACAAGTTATGAAAGCATTAAGATATTCATATGTTGGTAGAAAACAAAAGAAAAGAGTCTTCCGAAGAATTTGGATAAGCCGTATAAATGCAGCGTCAAGGTTGAACGGAATATCTTATAGTCAATTAATTCACAAGTTCAAAAAATCAAATATTGATCTAAATCGTAAAATATTATCACAAATTGCAATCTTAGATTCATCAACTTTTAAATCGTTAATTAATTCTTAAAATTAAAACTTTTGCCTATCCTAGATTATAAATCTATTATGTTCTGGGTATAATACAAATTAAAAAGTTTATAGCTAACGTTTATAAGATGAATGTTAATGACGATTTAGAAAAATTAATTGAAAATTTACCTTTTTTTCTTCAAGAGCATCTGAATCAACATCCTAATAAGGATAAACTTATTGAAATTGTATTAGATTTGGGAAGACGACCTGAAGCTAGATTTGTTACTGGTACTGAATATTTGTCACAAAAAATTATTTCCTGGCAAGATATAGATTACATGACAAAACGAATTAGTAAATTTAGTAATGAAAATCGAGCTGGCATTGAACGAACCCTTCATCGAATAAGTTGTATTCGAAACCGCCAATTTTTAATCAATGGTTTAACATGTCGAGTTGGTCGAGCAGTGTTTGGAACAATTTCTGTCGTTCGTGATTTATTAGAATCCGAAAAATCAATTCTAATATTAGGAAAACCTGGTGTTGGTAAAACAACAATAATTCGCGAGATAGCTCGTGTATTAGCTGATGAAATGGAAAAAAGAGTAGTTATAATTGATACATCAAATGAAATTGCTGGTGATAGTGACATTCCTCATTCTGGTATTGGTCGAGCAAGACGTATGCAAGTAGCCAAAACTGAATATCAGCACCAGGTTATGATTGAAGCGGTTGAAAATCATATGCCGCAAGTTATAATCATTGATGAAATAGGAACAGAGCTTGAAGTTTTAGCTGCTAGAACAATTGCAGAAAAAGGTGTCCAACTTGTTGGAACTACTCATGGTAATTGTTTAGAAAATTTGATAAAAAACCCTCCTCTCTCAGACTTGATTGGTGGAATTCAATATGTTACGTTAAGTGATGATGAGGCTAAACGAAGAGGAACACAAAAAAGTATTCTAGAACGTAAAGCATATCCAGCTTTTGAAATTATTATTGAAATTAATCATCAAAATTCTTGGACAATTCATGAAGATGTTAAAAACTCAGTAGATTTATTTTTACGAGGTAATTTTGCAATGGGTCAAATAAGACAATTTTCTTTAGTCGAAAAGGTTAAAGTTAAATCTAAAAGATTTCATAATCATAATAGTTCATTGTTAACCGCTCAGAATAATTTGAATAATTCATCTTCGTTTTATACTAACAATTGGATTTCAATTAATCAGGCAAAAGATGAAAAATCATTAAAATTAAAATCAAAAAAATTGGTAATTTATCCTTATTCATTGACAAATAACGTACTTAAAGAAGTTTTGCTAAAGATGGGCTTTAAATTTGTCTTGACAAATGAAATTCGAAAAGCAAGTTTAATTATTGGATTAAAAAAACATTTAAAACAAAATTTTAAATTAACTAATCTAGCAAAACAAAAAAATATTCCAATTTATTCTTTAAATCAAGTAAGTTTTTATCAGGTAAGTAAGCTTATTCAATTTCTTTATTCATAAATTTCATGGCGTGGTTATTGGCAAGAATTAATCGAAACATTAGTTTGGGCTCATGAACGTACACCTTTAGCGAATTTAATTCGTTGGAGAGACAAACCAGTTGCTCTTTCAATTGTTCAAGCTCGATTAGTTGGTTTAGTGCATTTCTCAGTTGGTTACATATTAACTTATGCAGCATTCTTAATTGCTTCAACATCAGGTAAGTTTGGATAATTTATAGTTAAATTTTATTGGTGTCGTCTATTCTTTTATAGAATAGATGACACCAATTCCAACCATTTTTTAATTTTATTTAACAGATCCTTTTAAGAAAGTATTTCTAAACCTTGTCTAATTTAGAAAAATTTAGTAGTATAAAATGTAGGTAAGATTGAGAAGAGATTCCTTTGGTGCCGAATTCGGGATATAGCTCAGCTTGGTAGAGCACCTGCTTTGGGAGCAGGGGGTCGTAGGTTCAAATCCTACTATCCCGATTATTAAAACTTTAACATAAATTCTTTTGAAAGAATTAATTTGACTTAAGTTAGCAAAGAACTCTTGATGGAATTCGATTTATTTTTTATACTATTAAATTATTAACTTGATATTAGCTCAAAATTACTAATGAGTTTAGACGAAAAATTTATTCCTGTTCGAAATGCTTTTTATGAAATTGTAGGTAATTTTTTCGAGAAAACAGCTGGCTTATTTGGATATCCAGATAATCCGGGAATGCCGACTTTCTCTGATCTTCCTAATGATTTGTATTCTCGATCAAAATTTCTTGATAATCTTCCACGTCATAAAACATTTTGGCCACCCGCTCAACGACCAGAAACATGGTTTGAAATGATATTTGGTCCATCGCCGAAAGTGGATGCTGTCCCAAGATACATTTACGAAAGTAAAGAAGAAGGATTCTATAATTTTTATATTGAAAATTATAAAAATATTTATTTTTTACCAGATTGGCTTTCCAACTTTATTCAAGTAAAATTACACCTTTGTTTGGATATAACAATTTTAGAAACGATGCGTGAAGTTCTATTTGTAGGTCTTATGGTTTATTCTCAAATTGTAATTCTTAGAATCGCTTTATCTTGGTTCATTTATATAAATCCATATACCTTTCCGTGGTGTTATTTAGTAGCCGCAGTTGATTGGACAGAAGATGTTTTACAAGGGATTGTACCAGCTATACTAGGCGTAAATATTACTGGAAGCGTGTTTTTAGGAATACTCGGTGTAATAGCAGATAGTTTAAATCATTTGGTATTTACTATGCCGTTTTTACCTAGTGAAGGAGAAGAAGCAAAATTATTAATAAATCAAGAAATGAAAGATGTTCTTGTTTTTCATTATTTACCAATTTTATGGTATCGTTATCCTGTGCCAAATGAAATTAGAGAATTTTGGTACAAAGAAAGACCAGATATTTTAAATTATATGCAGAAAGCCTATAAAGATTTAGACATTCAATTTTTACCTGAGAATATAGTTAAAGAATTAAATCAACAAACATTAACAACAGATTTGTCTTTAACTTACAATTCTTTAATGATTCCAGAGAGTTCGATAAATAATTCTATTTCAACTGAGCTGTTATCGACAAATAGTTTTATTCAAACAGATAAATTTTTAATTAATTTCAACTCTATAACTGAACATTGTCATCATTTTGTTCTTACATCTATTGACAAATTATTCTAATGTTAGTTGAAAGAATTAAATCTTAATTGACTTTTTATTAAAAAATTACGAAATGAATCTTTTCGTAATTTTTTAATGAAAGTTCAAATGATAGTTTTTATTTCTTTATCAGAATCTAATCCTAAATTCTAATGTGAGTACACTAGCCCGCTGTTGAGGAGATTATTATGAGAGCCAAGAATCTTGAGAAGGCTTAGAACGATCTTCAACATCTTAAAGAAACTACCAGGCTTACACTTCGTGAAAAATTGCAAAATAAATATTGTCGGCATTTTTTAGCCATTTCTAACAATATACTAAGATAACATTAGTTCAACGCTAAGACTTTAAGGATGATAGACTCATTTCTTCTTGTAAGTCTTGATTATTTATTTAAACTTAATCTGGTAAGACAAGTTGGTAGAACTTATCTTGTTCTTATTCTACCTAGTGCTTTCATTGCTGATAAAATATTAGCAGTAGATGAATATGTGATAGTAAGTAAAAAAATCCCAATAAATACAATCGAGCAGTTTGGTTACATCGAGGAAGTTCCTACCAGCAAAGTTCAGGGATTCTATAAGTTTAGAAAGAAGAAGAACATAGATTTACAGCCATTTCTTAAAATTCTAAATTTTTCAGCACAATTCGTAAATGAAAAATCTATACTTTTTGAAGGTTAATTAGATTTCAACACCCATGATATTAAAAATTATATTTTTATTTCATGTTAGTTGTTTTAACACAAAATATTTTTTAAAGTTAAAACAATTAATTTAAACATAACTATTTCTTATTTGTCTTACTTAGTAATCTATAATTCAACTTTAGAGAAATGCTTTTACAAATAAGTTAGAAAAAATTCATGGAAATTTTAAGAGAGTTTGATCCTGGCTCAGGATGAACGCTGGCGGTATGCTTTACACATGCAAGTCGTACGGGAGTTTTTAACTCAAGTGGCGGACGGGTGAGTAACACGTAAGAATTTGCCTTTAGGAGGGGGACAACAACTGGAAACGGTTGCTAATACCCCATATGCTTTCGAGTGAAATGGATTTATCCGCCTAGAGAGAAGCTTGCGGCTGATTAGCTTGTTGGTAAGGTAATGGCTTACCAAGGCGACGATCAGTATCTGGTTTGAGAGGACGATCAGACACACTGGAACTGAGACACGGTCCA
>Ga0209712_10000113_pt1 | contig 69211 bp, 67 predicted proteins | sample ArcOceMetagenome_FD_187443 | JGI IMG/M metagenome (GOLD analysis project Ga0209712, IMG submission 187443) | Marine eukaryotic phytoplankton communities from Arctic Ocean - Arctic Ocean - Greenland ARC118M Metagenome (SPAdes) (version 2) | ecosystem: Environmental > Aquatic > Marine > Oceanic...
GAATTTGCACATGAGATTTTACAACTCACAAACTCAGATCAGAAAATTAGCTTTAATCCTTTACCTGAGGGCGATCCCTTAAAACGGCAACCAGACATTTCATTAGCAAAAAAAGAGTTAAATTGGTCACCTCAAGTATCACGAAAAGAGGGAATGAAAAGAACTTTTAATTATTTTCAGAACTTATCAGATAAAAAATTAACTAAGATTGATCATAAAGATTTTTCGAAACATATAAAACAGTAAGTGAGTTTAACTAAACAAGGACGATATTCTGGATTTATAAGACCCATTTCTTATATCGCTGATTTGGCCGTTATAAACACACTTGGGCTTCTTTATTTTTTTAAGGAAGTTCCAACATTAAGCTTTGTGTTGTTAATCTCTTTAGGGTGGACAATAACTGCGTTATTGTCAAATTTTTACGACGTTTATAGGTTTTCGTACAGCTCAAGAGTTTTTAACTTATTGATCAGACAAACTTTGCTTTTTACTTTACTAATTTTTGCCTATTCAGGGCTTAATCTTAACCTTAAGATCGATCCAATTATAATTGTAAAATACATAATATCGGTCTCATTAATTATTTCGTTTTTTAAATATGGGATGTTCTTTTTTCTGAAGAAATACCGTGGGTATTTCAAGGGGAATATAAGAAACACTGTTATTTTAGGGGCTAGCAAACAAGCAATTTTGCTAGAGAATTTTTTTAAAGACACGCCCCATTTAGGGTTCTTAAACAAGAAAACTTTTTGCTTTAAAGACCGAACTAATTTTGACTTAAAGTCTATATGTAGTTATATTATCGAACATAAAATTGATGAAATTTACTGTTCCACATCTGAGCTTAACAAGAAAGATCTCGTAGCGATAGTAAATTTTGCAGATAACAACCTTAAGACCGTAAAGTTTATTCCAGATAATGTTGAGGTGTTGTCAAAAAAACTAAAACACGATTTTTATGGAATCATTCCAATCTTGACGTTTAGAACGATCCCATTAAACGACCCTTTTAGTCTTTTATTAAAGCGGGGATTTGACATCTTTTTTTCATCGTTGATCATCCTATTCGTGCTCTCGTGGCTTACTCCAATTTTGGCGATATTCATCAAACTAGAGTCAAAGGGCCCCGTGTTTTTTACTCAGTTTAGAAACGGGCACAACTACAAGTCTTTTAACTGTTTTAAGTTTAGATCTATGGTTATAAACCCAAAGGCAGACCTTATCCAGGTTACTCGTGGCGACAACCGTATAACCACCATGGGTAAGTTTCTTCGCAAAACAAGCCTTGATGAAATGCCACAGTTCTTCAATGTTTTTTTAGGAGACATGTCTGTCGTTGGACCAAGACCTCACATGTTAAGTCATACAGAAATGTACGCCAAAAAAATAGATAAATTTATGGTTCGTCATTTTGTAAAGCCCGGCATCACTGGATTAGCGCAAGTTAGTGGGTTTAGGGGTGAAGTCGAAACAGACAAGGATATAATCGGACGTGTTAGGCATGACGTTTTTTATATAGAGAAATGGTCCTTTTTCTTAGACATTAAAATTATTATCAAAACACTTTTTAATTTTTTAAAAGGCGAAGAAAAAGCATATTAATTCAAAATACGATCATGAATATTTTAATACTAGGCTCTGGAGGCAGAGAGCACACATTCGCTTGGAAAATTTCTCAAAGCCCCTTATGTAAGCAGCTTTTTGTTGCCCCAGGAAATTCTGGAACCTCATCGGTAGCAACGAATCTTAATGTTTCTGTTGTGGATTTTGAAGGAATTAAGGAACAAGTGTTAGCCCACGCTATTGATATGGTGGTCGTTGGCCCTGAAGATCCTTTGGTTAACGGCATTTATGATTTTTTCTTACAGGACCTTCAGCTGCAACATGTTGCAGTTATTGGGCCTCAAAAAGCCGCCGCTCAACTTGAGGGTAGTAAGGAGTTTGCTAAAGAATTTTTATACCGCCACCAAATTCCAACAGCAGCCTACGAAAGTTTTACAAAAGAGACAATCAAAGAGGGCTATACGTTTCTGGAGTCCCTTAAACCACCCTATGTACTCAAAGCAGATGGCCTAGCGGCTGGAAAGGGCGTGTTAATACTACCAGACCTAGAGGAAGCTAAACAAGAACTAAAAAGCATGTTGGTAGACTCTAAATTTGGAGCGGCAAGCACCAAAGTAGTTATTGAAGAGTTTTTAGATGGAATTGAGTTAAGTTGTTTTGTTTTAACTGATGGAAAGCATTACAAGCTACTTCCAACAGCCAAAGACTATAAACGAATAGGAGAAGGAGATACAGGGTTAAATACAGGAGGTATGGGCGCTATCTCACCAGTTCCTTTTGCAGATTCAAACTTATTAACTAAGATTGAAAATAGAATAGTAAAGCCCACAGTGGAGGGTCTTCTAAAAGACAAGCTACCCTACAAAGGGTTTATTTTTATTGGACTGATTGTGGTGGATAATGAGCCTATGGTTATTGAATATAACGTTCGAATGGGAGATCCTGAAACAGAGGCTGTATTGCCAAGGCTAAAAACGGATCTTGTAGAAATTTTTAAAGCGATAGATAACGAAAGTTTAAACGAGATTGAAATTGAAATTGACCCACAAACAGCAGTCACCGTTATGATTGTTTCTGGAGGCTATCCAGAAGCTTATGACAAAGGCAAAGAAATTACAGGGATAGAGAATGTTAAGGATTCAATAGTGTTTCATGCAGGCGCAACAAATGTAGATGGAAAGGTAATGACCTCAGGAGGTCGCGTTTTATCAGTAACATCACTTGGTGACAATTTTCGTTCTGCTCTAGAAACATCATATAAGTCAATAGAGAAAATTAAATTTGAGGCAATGAATTATCGAACGGATATTGGATTCGATTTATAGATATGAGTGAGAAGAAATACTTTTGTCTTCTTCATTATTGTCGCTAAAAGACTTTAACTGCAACATCCAGTAAACAAAGGCAATCACTCCAATACCCATAAAAACCCATGTGGCTACGTTAGCACCCCACCAGTTGGTTAACTCTAACTTTCTTAGCTCGTGAAAAGGCACGAACAGAACGGATTCACATAGCTCTTGGATGGAATTAAATAAGTCTTTCATAGGTCTTTAATTTATTGTTAAGAGGGTTATTAAATTAGGTAACTTTTTTAAGTATGTTTAAAACAGTCGCGTCAGTTTTATAATAACCTTATATTTACGTTGCAAATATAGTCAACACTTTATATGATTACAAGCTTTTTCAAGACATCTAAACCAATTCACTATATAATTTTTTCAATTGTATTGCTAGCTTTGGTTTTTTATCAACGGATTTTTGTAAGTAATTTTGAGAGTAGCCTCCCAAATTATCTAAAGGAAGTTGCATGTCTTTTTGTTGTAATAGCTTCTTTTTTTGTGCTTATTTTTATAGTCACCAAAAACCATCTTACTCAAAACAACAGCTTTGCCGCACTTTTCTTTTGTTTGTTTATTGGAGTATTTCCACAAATTTTAGATTATATACCTACGTTAATTGCTAACCTTTTTGTGCTTTTTTCACTTCGTAGAATAGTCAGTTTAAAAAACAAAACCAACATTAAAAAAAAGATACTAGACGCCACTCTTTGGATTTGTCTTGCGATGCTATTTGATTCGTTTTCAATTTTCTTTTTTGTCCCTATAATAATAAGCCTTGCTTTGTATTCCGTTTTTGAAATAAGAAACATACTAATTCCGTTTTTCGGTATTTTTGCTTTTGTAACTCTTTGGACCTCTTTTAGTTTAGTAGCTTATGACCAGCTCCCAAATATTAACGAATATCTTCCAGGTCTTAGTTTTGAAATGCAGGATTTTGTTTTTAAAAAAAACTCAGCATTTAGTCTTTTTATTGCAACCCTTCTTATTATCGGAATTGTGAATTACGTTTTGTATGGCTTTTTTAAAAATAGATTCAATAGACCCAGCATCGTCTTACTTATTTTTATTATTGCAGCAGGTTTTACGGCTTTTTTGTGTAGCCCAACCGAAAGCAAAGAGGTATATGTTTTTATAGTCGCTCCATCAGCTATTTTAATGGCTAACTTTTCTGAAACAACAAAGTTTCGTTGGATGCCAGACCTTATTATGGTATCGTTATTTATAGTAACAGTACTTCAAATACCATTTAATATATCCTAGCATATTAATCAAACTAAATAATTCCCCTTATATTTGTTATATAAATCTTAATAGTATGTTTTCAAATAAAGCCAATTCCATTTTCCAAGACGTCATTGCTTCTTACAAAGTCTTAAACTCAGTAGACCAACCCTTTGAAAATAAATACGATAAAGATCAGGATTTAATCGCGCACTTGCTTTTTAGAAAGTGCTGGATAGATACGGTTCAATGGGCTTACGAAGACATTATAAGAGATCCAAACATTGATCCTGTAGGGGCCTTAAAATTAAAGCGTATGATTGACGCTTCAAACCAAGACCGAACAGATACAGTAGAATTTATAGATAGTTATTTCTTAACGGCTTATAAAGACACAAAGGCGATTCCTGGCGCCAAAATCAACTCCGAAAGCCCCGCATGGGCTCTTGACCGTTTATCAATATTAGCATTAAAGATTTATCATATGCAACTTGAAACAGTTCGTGAAGACGCTTCAGAATCGCACCAACAAAACTGTTTAACTAAGCTGAACACTCTTTTAGAGCAGCGAACAGATTTATCTTCAGCTATCGACGACTTACTTGAGGACATTAGCAGCGGGAATAAATACATGAAGGTTTATAAGCAAATGAAGATGTACAACGACGACGAACTAAACCCAGTGTTAAGGGGGACTAAATAACTTATTTCACTGGGTGGCGGACATCAAACACATATTAGTCATCAGGCTTTCTTCCATGGGAGATGTGGCAATGACCGTGCCAGTGCTTTTAGCTTTCGCTCAATCCAATCCAAAAGTAAAGCTCACCATTTTAACTAAGAAACAGTTTGCTCCTCTGTTTAGAGATGTGAAAACAGCGACTGTTATATTGGCTGATTTTAAGGAACTATATAAAGGAGTTTTAGGACTTTACAAACTATCAAAGCGAATACGAAAGCTCCACATAGATGCGGTTGCCGATCTACATAACGTTCTAAGAACAAATATTTTAAAGTGTCTTTTGTTTGGTATTAAATTCAATCAAATTAACAAAGGCCGTTCACAAAAAAAAGCTCTTACAAGTGGTGTCAACTTTAGTCCTTTGCGCTCAACTCCCGAAAGGTATGCCGATGTGTTTAGGAACCTAGGATTCAGTTTTAAGTTAAATGCCCCTTCGTTTAGAGCGCCAAAAAAACTAGCCGTTAGCACATTAAATGTACTTGAAGGGTTTTCAAGTGCGATAATTGGAATTGCACCTTTTGCCGCCTATGCATCTAAAACATATCCAATATTAAAGATGGATAAAGTGATTTCTAAGCTTCAAAAAGAACATACAATTTTACTTTTTGGCGGAGGGGCCCAAGAGTCTCAGCAACTCCAAAAGCTAGCATTGAAGTATGCGAACGTCTTTTCTGTTGCTGGCAAATTTAGTTTAGAACACGAATTGGATATTATATCAAACTTAAAGGTTATGCTGTCTATGGACTCAAGTAATGGCCACATGGCTGCGATGCTGGGTGTAAAAGTAGTAACCCTTTGGGGGGTCACTCATCCATATGCTGGCTTTGCTCCTTATGCTCAGGGAGCCACAAATAATCTCTTAGCCGACCGAACTAAATACCCTAAAATTCCAACCTCTATTTATGGAAATAGCTTTCCCGAAGGGTATGAATTAGCCATAGAAACAATTCCAGTAGAAAGTGTTGTAGAAGCCGTTAGGAACAACCTTTAAATATCGTCAAAATCAACCTTTATTAATAACGAAGTCGGCTCAGCTTGACAGCTTAAAACCAATCCTTCAGCCACTTCATTGTCTGTCAATATGTTGTTTTGTCGCATCTTAGCAGACCCCTCTGTAACACGACAAATACAACTACTACAAACACCCCCTTGACAAGAGTAAGGTGCGTCTATATCATTGGCAAGTGCTGCTTCCAAAATTGTTTGGTTTTGTGGCATTATAAGGGTTGTTTCTTCATCGTCCACAAGCATGGTAATCTCAGATTCTCCTTCGTTGATAGACTTATTTGCCGGCACTACGTTAGAAGCTGTAAAAAGTTCAAAAAGAATTCGCTCGTCCTGTATTCCTTTTTCGCTCAAAATAGCAGTTGTTGTTTTAATCATCCCCTCCGGGCCACACAAATAAAACAATTGTGATGGCTCAAGTTGTATTGTGTTTTTGAGAACATAATTTATGTTACCAACATCAATACGTCCAAATAACGCGCCGTCATTATTAGATTCGCTGTAAACAAACTGCACTTTAAAACGACTTAAATACGTTGATTGTAATTCTAAAATTTCTTTGTAAAAAATGGTCTCTTCAGGGCTTTTATTTCCGTAGATTAAAACAACGTTGTTGTTGCCTGATTCTAAAACCGTTCTTGCAATACTCATTATTGGGGTGATTCCACTTCCTGCTGCAAAAGCAACAATAGACTTTGCGTCTTCCGATTGTGACCCGTAAACAAAACGGCCATTTGGAACCCCAACCTCTAAACTATCTCCACTGTTTAAGTTGTTGTTTGCATGGGTTGAGAAAATACCGCCTTCAATTTCTTTTATAGTTACTGTTAAATTACCACTTTTTGGGCTAGAGCTTAATGAGTAATCTCTTCGAATCTCTGTCTCGTTAATAACCGCTTTTAAAGTGATATACTGCCCAGCCTTAAAATTAAACATAGTTTTTAAGCTACTAGGCACATCAAAAGTGATGCTAACCGCTTTTTCGGTTTGCCGAACTATAGATTGAATTTTAAGAGTATGAAATTGAGCCATAAAATTTTTTTTACAAAAATAAGAAAGATTTAATCTAACTTCCTGTTAAGAGTTCCCTAAAATTAGCTGCTAGTTTATTTTATAATTTAATGTAAAACCATGGTTTTTGTTAGTTTTATGCAAAAAGATGATTATTTTTACGCAACGACACACTATAATACGCTGTATTTTAGTTAAAGGATAACTTAAGATCTCACTTTTGAAAAACGTTTGTAATTTTATACTATTTGGAGCCCTCATGCTTTTTGCTGCAACGGGGTGTTCGCGTAAAAAAGATAAATTTATAAACCGTTCTTGGCACTCTTTAAACACCAAATACAACATCCTTTATAACGGAAACATCGCCTTAGAGTCCGGTAAAACAGAAATCAATACTGCTTATGTAGACAATTATTGGGAGATATTACCAATTGAACGTTTGCAGGTAACAGATGAAATCGTGTTAGGAAACAAAGCTCAAAATCCAAATTTTGAACGTGCTGAAGATAAGGCAGTTAAAGCCATACAAACCCATGGCATGAACATCAGAGGGAAAGAAAAAAACCCACAAATAGATGAATCCTATATTCTTCTTGGAAAAGCGCGGTATTTTGATAATCGATTTATTCCTGCCCTTGAAGCATTTAATTATATTTTATTTAAATACCCGGCAAGTAGTAATATTAACTTGGCCAAAATATGGCGAGCCAAAACCAATTTACGTTTAGAAAATGAAGGTTTGGCTATTAAAAACCTAAAGAAGCTTATAGAGCTAAATCAACTTTCAAACAAAGATAAGGTCGCTGCAGCGTCTGCTTTGGCACAAGCCTACATAACAACAAAAGCGATTGACAGTGCCATAACGCAACTTCAGTTAGCATCCAAACTTACTAAAAACAATAAGGAACTTGGGAGACTTCGCTTTATAGAAGGTCAGCTGTATAACTCCTTAGGAATTACAGACAGCGCCACTATTGCATTTGACAAAGTGATAGCGCTTAAGCGCAAAACCCCCAGAATTTATATGATTAGCGCTCATTTAGAAAAAATCAAAAACTTTGATTTTAAAAATGGGGATAGACTTACCTTGGAACTGTTTTTAGAGTCCCTAGAGACGAATAGAGAAAACAGACCTTTTTTAGATAAAATTTACCATCAAATAGCCAACTATCACATTAAAAATAACAAAGACTCCTTGGCGGTTGCTTATTACAACAAATCGCTGCGAACAGATTCAAAAGACACGCATTTAATAGCTCTTAATTATCGGACATTAGCCGATCTAAACTTTGATTATTCCGAATACAGTTTAGCAGGCTCTTACTATGACAGTACCCTGCTTAGCCTTAAAGAAAATAGTAAATCTTTTCGTGCTATTAAGCGTAAACGCGACAACTTAGAGGACGTTATTTATTACGAAGCTGTAGCGCGAGACACTGACAGTGTATTAGGATTGGTTAAACTTTCAGAGCTTGAAAAAGAGACTTATTTCCAAGCTTTTATTGATAAATTAAAGCTGGAAGAAGACGCTCTAAAAAAGATATCTAACTCAAAGACAGGTTCCTTTGGGCCTTCACTAACAGCATCCAAGAAAAAAGACAAAACATTTTATTTCTACAACCCAACAACAGTCGCGTTTGGAAAAAATGAGTTTGCAAGAATATGGGGTGAGCGTGCTTTGGAAACTAACTGGCGATGGTCTAATAAGACTGTTCAGAATGAAAAAATTGCCGAAAAAGACTCTGAAGAAGTCCAGAAAGAAACAGATGAAAGTCGCTTCACAGTTGCCTATTATTTGGCACAAATTCCCACTGAAGAAATCGTATTAGATAGTATTGCCAAAGAACGGAATTTTGCCTATTACCAACTAGGGCTCATTTATAAAGATAAATTCAAAGAGTATACACTTGCTCAAAATAAGCTCGAAAAGCTTTTGAAACAGTTTCCTGAAGAACGCCTTGTTTTGCCTGCAAAGTATAACCTGTACAAAGTATATTCACTGTTAGGGTTAGCGCTTTCAGAGTCAAATTTGAAAAAGGATATTATTGAAAACCATCCAGACTCCAGATATGCTGCCATTTTATTAAACCCAGAACAGGCTTTGCTAAATAACGAAAACAGTCCACAAACGCTTTATAACAACTTATATGCACAATTTGAACTTGGAGCATACCAAGAAGTGATAGATGGATGCGATTTTCAAATTATTAGGCTAGATGGAGATGAGATTATCCCTAAACTAGAACTCCTTAAGGTGACTTCCAGAGCGCGCTTATATGGCTTTGAGGCCTATAAAGAGGGGCTTAATTTTGTAGCTTTAAATTATCCAAGCAGCATAGAGGGAAAAAGAGCAGCACACATGTACAGTACGGTCATTCCAGAGTTAGCAAACAAGGAATTTGTTCAGGATTCAACACAAAAAAAATTCAAAGTTGTTTTTAAGTTTGAGCAATCAGAAACAGAAGAAATAACAGCTTTTGAAGCAGCGTTAAGTGCTGCTGTTGAAGAAGTTGACTATTTTAATTTGACAATTTCCAAAGATAGTTATGACACAAACACTATATTTGTAGTGGTTCATGGGCTAAAAAGTGTTCAAGGTGCCTTGGGATTTGTAGAAATTCTAGAGACGGAGAATGAATTAATAATCTCGAAGCCATTTTTTGGAATATCCTCTAAAAACTACCAAACAGTTCAAATACACAAAAACGTAGAAACGTATATAAATTCAATTAAATAAAACCACACTATTATGTTTACAGATAACAAAAATTCAAAATCAAATCTGAATTCATTTTCACAACAAAACACAATTGCACAAGGCACTACGTTTAATGGTGACTTAATTAGCGAAGGCGATTTCAGAATAGAGGGCGCAATAAGCGGTTCTTTAACAACTTCGGGCAAAGTAGTCATTGGAAAAACAGGGGCTGTTGATGGATTATTAGTGTGTAAAAACGCAGATGTTGAGGGTAAATTTAAAGGCACTTTAACCGTTTCAGACACTCTCAGTCTAAGAACGTCAGCAGATGTAGAAGGGGAAGTTCAAATCGGTAAATTGGCCGTAGAACCAGGCGCTACCTTTAACGCTAATTGCCTTATGAAAGGCTCTGTAAAAGAACTTAAAAACGAAACCCCCGCCACACCGTCTCAAAACATTACCAAGGCTGGACAATCCGCTTAAACAACTCGCAATCCTTTCGGGGATAGGTATTCAGATGGGTGTTATTATCTATCTGTTTGTTATTTTGGGCAAATGGCTCGACCAAAATTATGATCCTGAACAAAAGTTATTTCTAATCCTTTGCACCCTTGTAGGTGTGGTCTTATCATTGTATTTAGTCGTGAAGCAACTCAACAGAATTAAATACTAAAGATTTCAAAACACATGTTAAAACATCCCATTATCTCCTTCTCGAGTCGTCTCATATTGGCGATACTCTTTGCACTTGGAGTCCATTTGTTTTTGCTAAAATCAATGGCGCTTCCACTATTTGGAGACAAGTTATTAGAGGCTTACATTATTAATACGATTTTGACAATTGCAATTGTGTTTTTCCTCTACCGCTTGAAAGAAAAATACAGCAACCAAATAGGGTTCCTCTTTCTGGGTAGTAGTTTTATTAAGTTTGCGGTATTTTTTATAGTATTTCATGGAGCCTATAAGGCCAATGGAAGCATAGAAACACTCGAGTTTTTAGCCTTTTTCACCCCCTATAGTATTTGCTTAATTTTTGAGACCTTTTTTCTAAGTAAATGGTTGAATGAAATGTAGATTTCACGATTAATCCCTTGGGTTCTATTTAGGGGCAAAATAAAGCTCAAAATTGTTTTTGTTTTTGATATAAAACCATAACTTTGCAGCGATTTTTAAGTGATCTTTAAACAGTGTTATGCGAAGTAAATTAACAATTAGATTAATTGCGTTATTATTTTTTCTACTCCCATTTTTATCTATTGCAGGTGAGAAAGGAGCTGAAACGGATATCAAGTCCGAAATCAAGGCGTACATTCAACATCACTTAGAAGATACCTACGATTTCAGTTTGTTTTCTTATACAACCGATGAGGGCGTGCACAAATATAAAGGCTTTCCATTGCCCGTCATTTTATGGGACAACGGACTTCAGGTTTTTTTATCTTCAAAATTCCATCACGGGGAGTCCGTAGCAAAAGCAGGGGATTTCTTTTATAAAGTAGATCACGGAAACATATACAGAACAGACGCGGAAGGCACCATCAACTACGATGAATACCACCACGCCACCAACGTAAAACCATTAGACTTTTCAATTACCAAAAACGTATTTACCATCATGATGGTTTCATTGTTGTTGTTCATCGTTTTTTATAGAATGGCCAAAACATACAAGACGTCTTCAATTCCTTCTGGAGTTGCTAGAATTCTAGAACCAATTGTATTGTATGTTAGAGACGATATTGCGATTCCAAACATTGGTAAGAAACATTACAAACGTTACATGAGCTATTTGCTCACCGTCTTTTTCTTTATCTGGACAATCAACCTATTAGGACTAACTCCATTAGGTATTAATGTCACCAACAATATTGCAGTGACGTTTTGTTTGGCAATGCTAACGTATTTGATCACGACTTTTACAGCCAAAAAAGACTACTGGATGCACATTTTTTGGATGCCAGGCGTCCCTAAATTAATGCGTTTAGTCTTAGCGCCCATTGAGTTGTTAGGAACCCTTATCAAACCATTTTCATTAATGATACGTTTGTATGCAAACATCACTGCAGGACACATTGTATTGATGAGCTTAATAGGCTTGATGTTTATTTTCAAAAGCTGGTTAGGGAGTTCACTATCCTTTGTATTAGCATTTGGATTAGGAATATTAGAATTATTAGTAGCAGCCTTACAGGCTTATATATTTACCATGTTGTCAGCCCTCTATTTTGGGTCGGCAGTAGAAGAGCATGATCACGATCATGCACATTAACAAATTGAATGTTTAATTTTTAATTATATATATTATGGAAATTCCAAGTATTGTCGGAGCAGGTTTAATCGTTATTGGAGCAGGATTGGGAATTGGTAGAATTGGCGGATCCGCCATGGAAGCAATTGCACGTCAGCCAGAAGCATCTGGTAAAATCCAAACAGCGATGTTAATCGCAGCTGCACTTATTGAAGGTATTGGTTTTGCTGCATTATTTGCAGGATAACAAACACCCAAAAAACAACTACAACGGTTGGTTGTAGTTGTTTTTATTAAAAAAATTAAGCAAAAGTAATTAACAATAAATGTTATTATGGAAAAATTAATTGAACAATTTTCACTGGGCCTGTTTTTCTGGCAACTTCTTCTTTTTGTAGGGTTAGTCCTACTTCTTAAAAAGTTTGCATGGAAACCTATCCTTGACGCTGTTGAGGCTCGTGAGTCTGATATTAAAGAGGCAATTTCGGCGGCTGCAGATGCCAAAAAGGACATGGAAAACCTTCAAGCGGACAATCAGAAGCTTTTAAAGGAAGCCCGTGCAGAGCGTGAAGCAATGCTTAAAGAAGCTCGTGAGATAAAAAACAACATGATTGAGTCTGCAAAATCAGAAGCACAAGAAGAGGCGAGTAAGCTAGTCGCACAAGCGCAAGCCGCCATAGAATCAGAAAAGAAAGCCGCCATAGCTGATTTAAAATCTGTAGTCGGTGAACTTTCAATATCCATTGCTGAAAAAGTACTTCGGGAAGAACTTACTGATAAAGCAAAACAAGAAAAATTAGTAGAATCAATGTTGGATAACGCCACCCTTAACTAATTAATAATGGCAGGAACTAGAGCAGCAATTAGATATGCGAAAGCCGTATTAAGCTTAGCATCAGACAACAAGCAAGCAGAAGCCGTGCAAGCGGACATGAGGCTTATAGGACAGACGATTGCAAACAACGCTTCTTTGGAAGATGCGCTCAAAAGTCCTGTGGTAAAGTTATCAGAAAAGGCTGCTGTATTGAACGCTTTATTTCCTTCTGTGAGCTCAGAAAGTAAATCGTTATTCACTACATTAGTCACTAACAAAAGAGTCAATATTTTAGGTCAGATAGCCACCCAGTACGGGATTCTATACGATCTAGTAAACAATAAAGAAAATGCCTTTGTAACCACTGCTATACCTATGACTTCTGAATTAGAAGCAAAGGTAATGGCTAAGCTTAAAACCTTAACGACAAAGGAAGTAACGCTCCACAAGTCTGTAGACGAAAACATTCTTGGAGGTTTTGTGCTACGAGTTGGAGACCAGCAATATGACGCGAGTGTCTCAAATCAATTGAATACATTGAAAAGTAAATTTACAATTAACTAAAACTATACTGAGATTCATTCAGAGGTATAAAATAAATTAAGATGGCAGAAGTAAAAGCAGCTGAAATATCAGCAATTTTAAAACAACAACTTTCAGGTTTCGAATCGACAGCTTCTTTAGATGAGGTTGGAACCGTATTAACTGTAGGGGATGGTATTGTTCGTGCCTACGGACTTTCTAATGCAGAATACGGAGAATTAGTACAATTTGAAGGGGATCTTGAAGGGATTGTATTAAATCTTGAAGAAGATAATGTTGGAATCGTACTCTTAGGCGCTTCTAACGTCATAAAAGAAGGTTCTATTGTAAAACGTACTGGACGTATTGCTTCCATCAATGTAGGTGAAGGAATTGTTGGCCGTGTGGTAGATACACTTGGCGCACCCATTGACGGTAAAGGTCCTATTGAAGGGAAACTTTACGAAATGCCTTTAGAGCGTAAAGCACCAGGGGTTATTTTTCGTGAGCCCGTAACTGAGCCGTTACAAACAGGTATCAAATCAATTGACGCCATGATTCCAGTGGGTCGTGGACAACGTGAGTTGGTTATTGGTGACAGACAAACTGGTAAAACAGCCGTTTGTATTGACACCATCTTAAATCAAAAAGAATTTTACGATGTAGGGGAACCTGTATATTGTATCTATGTGGCTGTTGGACAAAAAGCGTCTACAGTGGCATTGATTGCTAAAACATTAGAAGAAAAAGGCGCTTTAGCCTATACGACAATCGTTGCAGCAAATGCTTCGGATCCAGCACCAATGCAAGTATATGCACCTTTTGCAGGAGCCGCTATTGGTGAATTTTTCAGAGACACCGGTCGTCCAGCATTGATTGTCTATGACGATTTATCAAAACAAGCCGTTGCTTACCGTGAGGTATCTCTTTTATTACGTCGTCCTCCAGGGCGTGAGGCGTATCCAGGAGATGTATTTTACTTACACTCCCGTTTATTAGAGCGTGCAGCAAAAGTCATCAACAATGATGACATTGCAAAAGACATGAACGATTTACCAGACTCCTTAAAGCCAATTGTAAAAGGAGGAGGTTCTTTAACAGCCCTTCCAATTATTGAAACACAAGCAGGCGATGTATCTGCCTATATTCCAACCAACGTAATTTCGATTACGGATGGTCAGATTTTCTTAGATGGTGATTTGTTTAATTCAGGTGTACGTCCAGCAATTAACGTCGGTATTTCGGTATCTCGTGTAGGTGGAAATGCACAGATCAAAGCAATGAAAAAAGTATCTGGAACCTTAAAATTAGACCAGGCACAGTTCCGTGAATTAGAAGCCTTTGCTAAGTTTGGATCTGATTTAGATGCGGTTACTTTAAATGTGATTGAAAAAGGACGACGTAACGTTGAAATTTTAAAGCAAGCACAAAATGACCCATTTAAGGTAGAAGATCAAGTTGCAATTATTTTTGCAGGGTCTAAAAACTTGCTAAGAGCAGTGCCTGTTAATAAAGTAAAAGAATTTGAAACTGACTATATCGAGTTTTTAAGAGCCAAGCACAGTGATGTACTTGCTACTTTGAAATCCGGGAAGTTAACAGACGAAGTGACCGATACGTTAACAGCGGTTGCAAAAGAGTTATCAGGAAAGTATAAAGATTAAATAGTTAGGAGTTTAGAGTGATGAGTTCAGAGTTATAAGCTCATTTATTTAACTTCATACGAATAGCTTAAAAAAAATGTCTTTAAATAACAGTCCAATTCGAGTAAAGAGTTTTCAATTTGCTTGTGAGATTGTTCATTTTACGGATAAACTAAAAAAAATAAGGATTTTGAGTTAGCTTCTCAATTGCTAAAAAGCGGAACGAGTATTGGAGCCAATACAAGAGAAGCTCAAAGAGGAGTTAGAAAAAAGGACTTTAAAAATAAATTTGGAATTGCTTTAAAGGAAGCTGATGAAACCAAATATTGGTTAGAAATTCTTGAAGCTACAGGAAGAGAAGTTCCAACAGAAATGATGAATAAGTGTGAAGAGTTAATTAGAATTTTAGTAGCAATCATTAAAAACTCATAACTCTGCACTCATAACTTGAAAAATGGCAAATTTAAAAGAAATCCGAAATAGAATAGCATCCGTATCTTCAACGATGCAGATTACAAGTGCCATGAAAATGGTATCGGCTGCTAAGTTGAAAAAAGCACAAGATGCCATCACAGCGATGCGTCCTTATGCTAATAAATTAACGGAGCTTTTACAAAACCTAAGTGCCACTTTAGACGCTGATTCTGGTAGTAAATTCTCAGAACAACGCGAAATCAAAAACGTGCTTATTGTAGCCATTACTTCCAACAGAGGGTTGTGTGGTGCGTTCAATTCCAATATTATCAAGAGAGCAACGGCAGTGGCCGAAAGCTATGACGCCAAGGTGTCGATTGTGGCGATTGGCAAAAAAGCCAATGACGCATTGTCTAAAAACTTTGAAGTTATTTCTAATCAAAGCCCTGTATTTGACAATCTAACATTTGCTAACGTAGCTGCGATTGCAGAGATGCTTATGGAGCAATTTGAATCGAAGGCATTTGATAAGATTGAAGTTGTTTATAACAAATTCAAAAATGCAGCGACGCAAGAAATCATGACGGAGCAGTTTTTGCCAATTGCGCCTTTAGATAACGCTCCTAACTCAAATCAAGATTATATTTTTGAGCCGTCTAAAGAAGAGATTGTAGAAACACTGATTCCTAAGTCGTTAAAAACTCAATTATACAAGTCCATTCGTGACAGTTTTGCAAGCGAGCACGGCGCTCGAATGACGGCGATGCACAAAGCAACCGACAACGCCACGGAGCTCAGAGATCAGCTTAAATTGACCTACAACAAAGCACGTCAAGCCTCTATTACCAATGAGATTTTAGAAATTGTTGGTGGTGCAGAAGCTTTGAATGGCTAATGGATATCATTTAATTATATCAAAAAGCTTTGCATCTGCAAGGCTTTTTTTTGTGGCATACACTTTGTTTACTTACTTTTAATCAAATACTAATTATACAACTCAGATGAATAATATAAGCCGCTTGTTATTTTATTTTCTTATTTCGATGAGTTTTATCAACTGCTCAACTGTTAAAACAAACACCTTTGTAGAGGCAGCCCCTTTTGTAATTACAGCCCCTTACTACAACTCTTGGGTTGCAGGAGTTCAAGGGGGAGGTTCAGGAATCAATGTATTTTTACCGGTTTCAGACATTCGAAATATAGTGGTAGACAGCATCCACTTTAGAGGTGAAAAAGCCATAGTTGTAAAAAAAGGCAGTTTGATTGTTGGGCGATTCAAGACGACCGATAACCAGTCAAGGGATTTTATAATGAGTTCAAATCCAGAGGATGAATATCAAAACAGGCTTGTATATAAGGCCGATGTATCGCCCTTTGTGCTAGCTAACAATGAGTGTGTGATAAGCTATAGGCTTAAAGACAAACGTCTGTATTATAAAATTTCAAACCTCAAAAAAGGGGAGTTGATTGCCTATCCTTCCGCACCGCCAAAAAACCGCTAAACAACGATTATAGTTTGTTGGTTAAAATGTGTATTTTTATAGGATTAAATACACGGATTTGGGCGTCTTAAAAACTTTATATAAACAAACTTTCATTTATGGGCTAGCCACTGTGGTCCCACGGATGCTGAGTTTTCTTTTGGTGCGCTTACACACGGATAAGTCCGTTCTTCAAAACGTGTCCGATTATGGAGAGGTCTCTTTAATCTTTGCCTACTTTGTGCTGTTTAACGTGGTGCTTGCGTATGGAATGGAAACTGCTTTTTTTAGGTTTTTTAATAAAGAGCCGAATAAAGAGTCCGTTTTAAGTACTGCTTCCATCTCCCTTCTGCTAACGTCATTTGTTTTTTTAGTGCTTGGGTTAGTGTTTCAACACCAAATCGCAGCACTCACACATATTCATGTCAACTACATTGTTTTAGTTATCTGGACCTTATTTTTAGATGCTTTGGTTATTATACCCTTTGCCTATTTACGTGTCAAGGGCAAACCGGTCAGATATACGTTGGTCAAATTAACCAATGTAATTGTCAACCTTGGACTGAATGTCTTTTTGCTGGTATACCTAAAACCGTTAGCATCCAGTGCTAAGTTATGGGATGCCATTTATGTTGCTAATTTTGAAGTCAGTTATATTTTTATTGCCAACCTAGTGGCGAGCGGCATCACCCTGCTGTTTCTTCTTCGTTTTTATTTCACAATCAACTATAAGATAGACTCTTTTTTATGGAAAAAAATGCTGCGGTATGCCCTGCCAGTGTTGGTTGCAGGCGTTGCTTTTTCTGTGAACGAAACCTTTGATCGCGTTTTGTTGGAGCGTTTGTTACCTGAAGAAATTGCTAAAACTTCTATTGGTATGTATTCGGCTTGCTATAAACTCGCCTTGTTTATGATGCTTTTTGCGACGGCCTATCGCTTGGGAATTGAACCGTTCTTTTTTAGCCACTCCAAAACCAAAGGGGCTGAAAAAAATTACGCACAAGTGCTGGAACTGTTTGTTGTTTTTGGCGCGGTCATATTACTCACAGTGGTTGTGTTTATAGATTTTTTAAAGGTACTTCTTATCCCAAATAAAGCCTATTGGGAAGCGATGGCTGTGGTTCCTATTTTATTGTTAGCCTATTTGTTTCTGGGGATATATCATAATTTATCTGTTTGGTATAAAGTCACAGATCGGACTAAGTTTGGAGCTTATATCTCTGTATTTGGCGCATTGATTACCCTTGTGATCAATGGAGTGTTTATAGCAAAATTTAATTATATGGCATCTGCAGTGGCTACCTTAGCCGCCTATTTTACAATGACGTTATTATCTTATTATTTTGGTAAAAAATATTACCCCGTCCCTTATAATCTAAAAAAAATAACATTGTACATCAGTCTTGCTATTCTTTTTTCAGCGCTTTCTTTTTATCAATTTAGAGAACAGTACCTTTTGGGCTTTGGGCTCATTGCCGTACTTCTCACGATTATTTGGGTCAATGAAAAAACCATGCTTAAACAACTTTTAAAAAAATAGAATGACAATTAAAATTATAAATAAATCAACACATAAATTACCGGCTTACGAAACAATAGCATCAGCAGGAATGGACCTTCGTGCTCATATATCTGCTCCCGTTATTTTAAAACCACTAGAGCGTACAATTGTTAAAACAGGCCTATTTATAGAGCTCCCTGTTGGCTTTGAGGCACAGGTTCGTCCAAGAAGTGGTTTGGCGGCTAAACATGGCTTAACAGTCTTGAACAGCCCCGGAACAGTAGACGCGGATTACCGAGGAGAAATAGGCGTAATTCTTGTCAATCTATCAAGTGTAGATTTTAAGATTGAAGATGGCGAACGAATTGCACAGTTAGTGATTGCGAAACATGAACGTGCCTCATGGGTTGAAGTCCAAGAGTTGAACGAAACCTCTAGGGGTGAAGGCGGGTTTGGAAGTACTGGAAACTAATGAAAAGAATTCAACATAGCTTAGTGGTTGTTTGTGCTTTAATAGTCTCTTTTGGAGCACACTCTCAAATCGAAACAGACTCTATTACGTCAGCTTTGGATAGCAACTCTCATGTTAAGTTCCAAGAGCATTTCTATGAGGCATTAAAACACAAGGCTCTTGAAAATTACTCTAGAGCAATCGAAGAATTATTATTATGTATAGAAATAGATGCTAGTGAATCGGCTATCTTTTTTGAGCTAGGAACTAATTATTTTAAACATGAACAATTTCAAAAAGCGGAATCGAATTTCAAAAAGGCGATTTCGTTAAATGAGGCCAATTTTTGGTATAAAGAAAGCTTGTATCATTTGTACGTGGAGCAAGCGCGTTATGACGATGCTATTGAAGCGGTTCAACCTCTACTGTCCAGGAGCTCTGATTACAGACAAGACTTGGCCAACCTGTATATAAATGTTGGCAATTATAATGAGGCATTGAACGTTTTAGATAAGCTAGACGCAAACTTAGGGATTAGCTCAATAAGAGACAAAATAAGGGCAGAAGTATATACCTTGAGCGGAGATGAAGACAAGCGAATTGCGCATCTAAACACTCGTTTGTTAGAATCGCCAGAAACACCCAGCAATTTTTTAAATTTAATAGTTGCCTATAGTAACATGAATAAAAAGCAAGAAGCTTTCGAGACCGCACAAGCATTTTTGCTGCAACACCCAAAATCTCATTTAGTTCATGTTGCCCTGTATAAGTTTTATTTAGACTCTGAAGACTTTGACAAAGCGATTGAGTCAATGAAAATTGTCACAACAAGCACTGTTGTTGAGCCCAGTATTAAAGTAAAAGTATTGAATGACTTTATGCAGTTTGTGGCTAAATTTCCAGAGTACCAATCTGCATTAATTGAGGTTTCAAATGCGGTTAGTCAAAAGGCTCCCACGCGTTCTGACTTGGAGCTTGCAAATTATTATTATACTAAAAAAGACTACCAAAAGGCAATTCCTTATTACCAAAAAGCATTAGAATTCGACCCTAATAATTTTAGCGTTATAAAAAACTTAGCCCTTTTATATTTAGAGACTACACAATTTGACCTCGCCTCGAGCTTTACCAATCAACAAATAGACTTTTTCCCGTCGCAACCTGTTTTGTATTTAGTTAATGGCACAGCCAATAGACAGCTTAACAAGCTGGAGTTGGCGATGGACTATTTAATGATGGGTTTAGATTATGTCATTGATAACAAGGAGCTTCAACGTGACTTTTATAAAGAGCTAAGCACCACTTACAGGCTTCAGGGTAATATTAAAGAATCAGAAGCGTTTACAAATAAGGCTATTGAATTAGAAAAAAAACCATGAAAAAACTAATATATATACTGTTATTAACCGCTGTCGTTTTAAGCTGTAAAAGCACTAAAACATTGAAAGCCTCTAATGTTCTGGAGGCAGAGATGTCTGTGAAGAAAATTATTAAAAACCACACTAAATTTCAGTCTAATTTCACCACGCTTCAAGGGCGTCTTAAAGTTGAAATGACCCAAGGAGACCGTTCTGAAACACATACCTTAACGCTTCGAATGGGGTATGACAATACCATTTGGGTCAATGCTTTTTTAAATATGGTACGTGTTAAAATTACACCCGACCGCGTTCGCTTTTATAATAAGTTGGACAACACCTATTTTGATGGTGACTACGCGCTGATCAATACGTTTTTAGGAACCGACCTACAGTTTGAAAATCTTCAAAACCTCTTGTTAGGCGAAGCACTTTTTGAACTTGAGTCAAATCGTTTTGACAAAACTGCACATCCCAGCTCTTATATGTTAACGCCCAAACAGTCTAACGAGCTATTTGATCTTATTTATTTAATCAACCCCACCTACTTTAAAATCGACTCTCAACAATTAAGCCAACCAACAAAGCGAAATATTTTAAATATTAAGTATCAATCTTATCAAAAAGTCGACCGCTTGGTGCTTCCTGAAAAGTTCACTATGACCGCCACTAATTTGGATGTGCAAACAACTTTAAATTTGAATTTAAAATCCGTAATTTTGGGTCAGCCTTTGCGGTTTCCTTTTAAGATTCCGAAGGGATACAAAGCAATTGAATTAAAATGAAACTAACCAACTCACGCTTTACTTTAGCCATTCTTCTTTTGACGTTAATGCTGCATTTAAGTGGTTTTTCTCAAAGCAAGAAACAGCAGGAACTAGAACAGCGTCGCCGTGAATTACAGCGTGAAATACAGCAAATTAGTACGCTACTATTTGCGGGAAAGAAGGAACAGAAGTCCGTTTTTTCTGTTGTTGAAGATTTGAATTTTAAGATTCAAAAACGTAAAAATTTAATCAGCATAACCAACCAACAAGCAAATCTCCTAACACGCGAAATTAATAGTAATCAGACTAAAATATCCAAATTAAGACTGAAATTAAAGGAGCTAAAAGACGATTACGCTAAGATGATTGTTAAGTCCTATAAGAGCAGGGCGGATCAGAGTAAACTTATGTTTTTACTGTCATCAAGTAATTTCCAACAAGCCTACAAGCGCCTGCAGTATATTAAGCAATATGCAGACTACCAAAAGCTTCAGGCAGAACGGATAAAGATCGAAACTGCTAACATGCAGGCGCTTAACGTTAAACTCTTAAGGCAAAAAAAGGATAAGCAAGTCCTTATCGAAGAAAACAAAATTGCCAAAACAACTCTGGATCAGGAGCGCCAGCAGCAAAAGTCCCTTATAAAAGACATTAAAGCCAATTTGACGCAGTATTCAGCCCAGATAAAAACAAAGCAGCGCGAGACAGAAAAGATTGATAAAGAGATTCGAAAAATCATCCAAGCAGCTATTGCAGCTTCTAATAAAAAAGCAGGTAAATCTTCTAAACTCAAAGTCTTTTCCCTGACCCCAGAACAAAAAATATTAGCAGCAAATTTCACCTCCAACAAAGGGAAGCTTCCATGGCCTGTGGCTAATGGGGTGGTAAAACTACGCTATGGAAATAACCCATCACCTATTGACCCTTCCTTAACAATTAAAAGTAATGGGGTTCGTATTGCCACTAGTAAGTCAGGGCAAGTTCGGGCTGTTTTTGAAGGTGTAGTGCAAGGGGTTATAACCCCTAAAAACGGCAACAATACCATCTTAATTCGACATGGAAACTACATCACTGTCTATAAAAACTTGTCAAAATTTTATGTCAAAAAAGGAGATAAGGTCGTTACCAAGCAACTGATAGGTGAGGTAATCACAAACAAAGCGTCTGGCGAAGCTATTCTTAGTTTTGGGATCTTTAAAGATAGCGCCACTCAAGACCCTTCAAGGTGGATTTACAAACTATAAAAGCCACATGAAAAAAATAAAACAAACAATTGGGCTTGTCTCCCTTTTAGCGGGAGTTGTTTGGATTTTTTTTAATGAGAATAGCGTTGGAATTGGAGGCGCACTGATTGGTTTAGGTGTGGTTTTAAGTGTTTCCAAAATAAAGTAAATTTTGTACTCAAAAAGCTCAGCAACTAGTCAAAAAGCGCTTTAAGTTCTGTCGCTTCATGTGCTTTAATCTTCCCAGCCAATAACAAACTTAATTGCTTCCGTCTCAGCGCCCCTTCAAAACGTTGAATTTCAACCTCTGATTCGGGCACTAATTGCGGAATAACAACAGGAGTTCCCTTGTCGTCTACAGCCACAAAGGTAAAAATTGCTTCGTTGACTTTCACAGATCTTTTGGAGGTTTTATTGTCTATCCAAACATCGATATACACCTCCATTGAGCTTTTGAAAGCACGAGATACCTTAGCCTCAACCGTGACAATACTCCCTAAAGGAACGGCATGTTTGAAGGCGACATGATTCACAGATGCAGTGACTACTATTTCACCTGAATGTCGTTGTGCAGCGATGCTCGCAGCACGATCCATTCGCGCCAACAGCTCACCTCCAAATAGAGTGTGAATTGCATTGGTCTCACTAGGCAAGACTAAATCGGTCATTATTGTTTTTGAGTCTTGCGGGTGTTTAGGGTCCATACGTTTGTAATGTGTAAAGGTGTTTAGCACGAAGATTCGCAGCAAACTAAGTATTTAAGTCTTTTGAAGGAATTAAGGCATGTTTTTAATCAACATCCATGCAGAACGATTGTGTGTTTTTTTAATTTTGAATAGCGCTTTTTCGGCCTCTTTTCGTGTTTCAAAACTATCATAAACAATTTGATGAAGTCCATATTTATTGACTCCAATTCGCCTTGCGTTATAGCCCAGGTCTTTTAATTGTTGCAGTTTTTTGACGCTGTTGGCTTCCACTCTAAAAGCACCCCCAACAATATGAAAACTTCCACTTCTCTTTTTTAGATTAACCATTACAGCAGGAAGCGGATTGTCAATAATAAAAGTAGCTTCTTGAATTTTGGCCTCTAAAGTTATAGTGGCACGATCTTGCGCTAAACTATTTTGTTTTTCAATTTGCGCAAGGTATAAGTTAGACCCAATAGAGCCGGCTAACCCAAGAAAAATCACCGCTATTGAGGCATATCGCATGAATTGTTTTGACTTTTTTCGTCTGGAAGACAAAGCAATAATGCCGCTTGACTCAAGCGCTTTAGCGCTAGCACTTCTTTCGATTAATGGAGATACAAATGTTGCCAATCCAAAAGCCTCGGTCATGTAATTTAAGTGATCAGAAGGAACAAACGTTATCACCCCTTGATTAGAACACGCTAACTCACCAATATATTTAAACTCCAATGTTTCGCTTTTTTCTAAACGAGATTTGAGTTGCGTAACCTGCTTCTGAATTTTTTGATTCGCCATCTCAAAGCTAATTTTTTCTACTTCAGAAACATAACTTGCAAGCAGCCCATCATTGGACTGTAGTTGTATGTTAAATGAAAGCTGCTTTTGAGGCGGATAAAAATTACTTGTAGCGACGTTAACTCTTGCCGAAATTGGATGAGATAAAAACGCTCCAAAATTAGGCACCGTTACACATTCGTAGCGGTATAGTAAATCACTTATGTACTGGCTTAATTGCATGAAACCAAAGTTAGAAAATTTTTATTAAAAAAAAGAATTTTTTTAGTTTATGAGTTAAATTTACTTTCTAGAGCTAAGCTTTGCCAGTAATTTGAGTATTTCTAGGTACAGCCATATGAGCGTTACTAAGAGTCCAAAAGCGCCGTACCACTCCATATATTTTGGAGCACCACTTTTAGCCCCGTGTTCAATAAAATCGAAATCCATAACCAAATTTAAGGAGGCGATCACAACCACGAAAAGAGAAAATCCAATACTTATCATAGACGCATTTGTAGGGTCCATGATAGGCAAGCCTCCCCCGCCAAATAGGCTCATCAAAAAACTAATTAAATAGACCACTCCAATCCCAGCAGTTGCAGCAAATATGCCGAGTTTTAAATTTTCTGTTACTTTAATTATTTTTGTTTTGTAGGCAAATAAAAGAGCAATTAAGATGCCTAAAGTCAGGCTAATCGCCTGAGGAACAATACCTGGTTCAAATAGGTCTGCATACATTTTAGAAATGCCACCAAGGGCTAGCCCTTCAAGAACGGCATATATTGGAACCGTTATGGGCGACCACTCTTTTTTAAAGATAGTGATAACGGCCACAACAAGTCCCCCGCCAAAACCAATAAGCACATAATCCATAATAGCATTGCTGTAGGTGTAATAGGCAGCAAATAATAAAATGGCGAGGCTCATAGCGGTTTTGTTCACAGTACCGTCAATCGTCATTACTTCGCCAGTGGTTGATTTTAAATTATTAAAAGTTTTTTTGCTAAGCGCAGGATTTCCTGATTTCATCATTTTAAGCTCAATTAATGGGTTGTTTTACCAAACAAATTTACAAGAAAATAACAAGAATAAACTCAGTTTGTAGATCTATGGGCCCATTTTAGTTGCTCAAATTAATAATTCACTACTTTTCAGTCCCCTAATCTGCATAATATCGAAAAATAAGCTCTTATGAATGAATCTAAACTCCTCTACGCATTAGCCCTTCAGGCCGTGCCTAACATTGGCGACATTACAGCCAAAAAATTAATAAGTCACTGCGGAACCCCAGAAGCGGTATTTAAAACATCTAGCGCTACCCTTTCAAAAATTGAAGGGATTGGAGGCTATGCTCTAAAACACCTCAATGAAACCAAGCATTTTAAACTCGCTGAAAACGAGCTCACTTTCATGGAAAAACAGTCCATAAAAGGGCTTTATTTCGAAGATTCTAACTACCCCTACAGATTAAAGCACTGCATTGATGGCCCCATTGTATTGTTTCAAAAAGGAACTGTAAATTGGGAAAGTCATCCAGTTATTAGTATTGTAGGCTCTCGGAAAATCACTAGCTATGGTCTTTCTCAATGTGAACAAATAGTTGAAACTCTAGCCGCTTTTAACCCTATAATTGTGTCTGGTCTCGCCTACGGAACAGATATAAGAGCGCATAAGTCGGCTTTGAATCATCAACTTCAAACGGTGGCATGTATGGCTCAAGGGCTTCAAAACACCTACCCAAAACAACACCTCAAATACCGACATTTAATAGAAAACCAAGGCGGGGTTGTAACAGATTTTTGGAGCACTGCCCCTATGGAGCCCTCAAATTTTATCAAACGGAATCGCCTTATTGCAGGTCTTAGTGAAGCAACTGTAGTTATTGAGTCTGCAGAAAAAGGAGGGAGTTTGGCAACTGCAGAAATTGCCTTTGGATATAATAGAGAAGTTTTTGCGGTTCCTGGTCGTACGACCGATATTCAGAGTCAAGGCTGTAACGATCTAATTAAAACCAAAAGCGCACACTTAGTTAGCACAGCAGCAGACATTCCATTTATATTAAACTGGACACTCAAAGCATCATCAAAAGTCATTCAAAAAAAATTATTTGTAGAGTTAGGAGTTGAAGAAAAGGTAATTTATGATTTCCTACAAGCGAAAGGTAAATCGACCTTAGACACGATAGCACTTAGTTGTCAAACACCAACATCTAAAGCGGCACACCTATTATTAAGCCTTGAGCTTAAAGGCGTTTTAAGGCCTCTCCCAGGAAAAGCATACGAGCTGGTTTAGTAGCCTATTTTTTTACGCACACGTTCCAACACAGCATTCGCTACTTTCGCTGCTTTTTTAGCACCCAGTTCTAGAGCGTGATCCAGTTCGTTTAAATTGTCCATGTAATAGGTATAGCGCTTTCTTTGTCCAGAGAACTGCTCACAAATTAATTCAAACAAGGCTTGTTTGGCGTGCCCATAGCCGTATCCACCACCCTCGTAATTTTGCTTCATTTTGGCTATTTGAGCATCGGATGCGAGGAGCTTGTAGATTGCAAAAGAGTTACAAGAAGACCAATCCTTAGGATCTTCTAGTGCCGTACTATCGGTTTGGATAGACATGATTTGTTTTCTAAGGGCTTTATCCGTTTGAAAAATATCAATTATATTTCCTTTGCTTTTACTCATTTTTTGGCCGTCAGTTCCAGGGATTAACATGTTTTCTTTCTGAATTTTCGCTTCTGGAATTACAAAAACATCTCCCACCTTAGCATGCACTCTTGAGGCAACATCACGCGTCATTTCTATATGTTGAAGTTGGTCTTTTCCTACAGGAATAATATGTGCATCGTACAGTAAAATATCAGCAGCCATTAACATTGGGTATGTAAATAGACCTCCGTTTACATCTTCTAGCCGATCTGCTTTGTCTTTAAAACTATGAGCTAATTCTAGCCTAGAAAACGGAAAAAAGCAACTCAAATACCAAGACAATTCTGTGACTTGTGGGACATTACTTTGTCTGTAAAAAACTGTTTTTTCAATGTCTAAACCAAAAGCCAACCAGGTAGCTGCAGTTGCATAGGTGTTTTTACGAAGGGCATTGGCCTCTTTTATTTGTGTTAAAGAATGCATGTCAGCAATAAATAAATAAGAGTCATTTTTTGGGTCGTTACTCATTTCAATTGCAGGGATAATAGCCCCTAAAATATTTCCTAAGTGCGGGGTTCCTGTACTCTGTACGCCAGTTAAAATTCTTGCCATTTTACCTTTTATTTGTCTAAATTATAAGCAAAGGTACTTTTTTTGACTCAATAGCTCAATTTTTTTAGTAGTTTTGAGCGTGATGAAATTTATTAAATATCCATTTTGGATTTTCTATAGAATCTGGTTTTATGCGCTTGTTGCAGGAATCATTATTTTAATGTTTCCTTTCCTGTTTATTTCAGTGCTAAAATCTAAATGGTATCCCTATTTTTTCAAGCTTGCTAGAATATGGGCTAAACTTATTCTAATAGGAATGGGCTGTTATTGGCGCGTTGAGCGACCGGAAGCGTTAGTCAAAGGTCAAAGCTATGTGTTTGTAGCGAATCATACTTCTGTGTTGGATATTATGCTAATGCTTGTTGCTGTTAAAGACCATCCGTTTGTTTTCATTGGGAAAAAAGAATTAGTTAAAATACCTATTTTCGGATTCTTTTATAAGCGCACAAGTATTTTGGTTGATAGAAGCAGCGTTCAAAGTCGTAAAGCGGTTTTTATCAGAGCACAAAAACGCATCAAGGAAGGGGCGAGTATTTGTATTTTTCCTGAAGGAGGGGTCCCAGAGGAATCGGTTATTTTAGACCGCTTTAAGGCCGGAGCCTCTCGCCTTGCGATTAATCATAAGATTCAATTAGTGCCAATGGTTTTTTACGACAATAAAGAAAGACTTTCTTATACTTTTTTTAGTGGAGGCCCTGGTAAAATGCGTGTAAAAGTATTTCCGCCAATCACAACAAAACACTTATCAACAGAAGGCACGTCAGCGTTAACGTCCAAAGTATATGATTTAATTTCAAATGCTCTAATGGCTGATTTAAAGGCATAAAAAATCCCGACGAATCGGGATTTTAAATTAAGCTTCTTTTAAAATAACTCTGATTTTTTCTTCTAGCTCATCCATTAATTCTGGATTGTCTTTAATCATTTGCTTGACGGCATCTCGGCCTTGGCCAAGTTTGGTGTCTGCATAGCTAAACCAAGACCCACTCTTTTTAACAATTTCATGCTCTACGGCAACATCTAATATTTCTCCAACCTTGGAAACTCCTTGGCCATACATAATATCAAACTCTGCTAAACGGAAAGGAGGAGCTACTTTGTTTTTTACAACTTTTACTCGTGTTTTATTTCCTAATACGTTTCCATCACTATCTTTTATTTGTGTTGATCTTCGGATGTCTAAACGAACAGAGGCATAAAACTTTAAGGCATTACCACCAGTTGTTGTTTCGGGATTTCCGAACATCACTCCAATTTTTTCACGCAATTGATTTATAAAAATCATCGTACAGTTGGTTTTGCTAATTGAGCCCGTAAGTTTTCTAAGCGCTTGTGACATTAATCGAGCATGAAGACCCATTTTAGAATCTCCCATTTCTCCTTCTATTTCACTTTTTGGAGTCAGTGCTGCAACAGAATCAATTACGACCATATCAATAGCGCCAGACCTTATCAGGTTGTCGGCAATTTCTAAGGCTTGTTCCCCATTATCCGGCTGAGATATAATAAGATTGTCTATATCCACTCCTAAGTTTTGTGCATAAAAACGATCAAAGGCATGTTCAGCATCAATAAACGCTGCAATACCACCCGCTTTCTGCGTCTCAGCAATTGCATGAAGTGTTAGGGTTGTTTTACCTGAGGATTCAGGTCCATATATTTCAACTACACGGCCTCTTGGGTACCCTCCAACTCCAAGAGCAATATCTAACCCCAAGGACCCAGATGAAATGACTTCCACGTCAATTACAGGGGCGTCACTCATTCTCATCACTGTGCCTTTCCCATAAGCTTTATCAAGCTTGTCTAATGTTAGGTTGAGGGCTTTTAATTTTGCATCTTTTTCGCTGCTCATAAGTCTTTTTGTATCTAGTTCATTCTTCCTGCTAAAATAAGATTTCTTTTGTAAAGATTTAAAATTTTAACGAACCTTTTTGTATTATTTTGTAAATGCTATTTAGTCACTTTTACAGCGTATGTTCTAAAATTTATTACCTTTGTTGCACAATCATTATTAACTTAAAAACAAGTATAGCATGCAACTGTACAATACCTTAAGCAATATTGAAAGAGCGGCGCTTATACAGCAAGCAGGTAAGGACCGTTTAACGATCTCTTTCTACAAATATTTTAAAATCACGAATCCAGAAGAACTTCGGAATCAGTTGTTCTTATATTGGGATCGTATTGATGTTTTGGGGCGCATTTATGTTGCTCGTGAAGGGATTAATGCACAACTTTCTATTCCTGCCGATAACTTCGAAGTCTTTAAATCTCATTTGGACACTATTCATTTTCTTAAAAATGTCCGCCTTAATATTGCCATAGAACATGACTTATTTTCGTTTTTGAAACTAAAAGTTAAAGTTCGAGACAAGATTGTTTCAGATGGTTTAAATGACGATACTTTTGATTCTTCAGATATTGGAACACACGTAAACGCGTCAGAGTTTAATTCCCTTATTGAAGATGATAATACCGTAGTTGTTGATATGAGAAATCACTATGAAAGTGAAATAGGGCATTTTAAAAATGCTGTTACACCAGATGTAGACACTTTTCGGGAGTCTTTAGACTTAATTGAAGAAGACTTAAAGGATCATAAGGAAACAAAAAGGTTAGTGATGTATTGTACTGGTGGAATTCGTTGTGAAAAAGCAAGTGCTTACTATAAGCATAAAGGCTTTAAGAATGTTTATCAATTGGAGGGAGGGATTATTAATTACGCCCGAGAAGTAGCGTCAGAGGGAATCGAAAATAAATTCATAGGTAAAAACTTTGTTTTTGACCAGCGCCGTGCGGAAAAGATATCGGAGGATGTAATTGCCAGTTGTCACCAATGTGGCAAACCAGCAGATGTGCATGTAAATTGTGCTAATGACGGCTGTCATTTGCTTTTTATCCAATGCGATGTTTGTAAAGAGGCGATGGAGAACTGCTGCTCTTCTGGTTGCATGGAGGTCAATCGTTTGCCGTCGGAAGCACAGAAATCACTTCGAAAAGGACAAGGAAATAGCAACGATATTTTTAAAAAAGGACGTGCGGATCATTTGCCACAAAAAAAAGATTTAAAAAATGTTTTTGAGACCTTAGCAAAACAGAAAAGCTAATTAGTGGTTAATCTGTATGATTTTTTAGGCCTAAAATCATGATCTCCCCATTTTTAAGTCCTTAAATAATCTTATATTTACGTTTTAGATCATAAGATTAATCCGCATTTGTAACGCCACTGGCATTGACAAATTCAATATATATAGATTATGGGGTGTACAAGTTGCTCAACAGGAAAAGATGGCCAGCCTAAAGGTTGTAAAAATAACGGCACATGCGGCACAGATAGCTGTAATAAGCTCACTGTTTTTGATTGGCTTGCTAACATGACACTTCCAAATGGTGCAACCCCATTTAACTGGGTTGAGGTTCGTTTCAAAAACGGTCGAAAAGTATACTATAAAAATCTTGAAAACCTTACTTTAAGCATTGGTGACGTGGTTGCAACTCAAGCAGCTTCAGGTCATGATGTTGGTATGGTAACCCTTAGCGGTGAATTGGTTAAGGTCCAGATGAAGCGCAAGAAAATATCTGAAACACCAGAAGAAGTTTTTAAAGTTTACAGAAAAGCGTCACAAAGAGATATAGATATTTGGGTCGAGGCGAGGGACAAAGAAGAGCCCATGAAGGTAAAAGCCAGGCAATTTGCTATTGACTTAAGGCTAAAAATGAAAATATCTGACATTGAATTTCAGGGAGATGCTAGTAAAGCAACCTTTTATTATACGGCAGATGAACGGGTAGATTTCAGAGAACTTATTAAATTATTTGCTAGAGAATTTAGAACGCGAATCGAAATGAAGCAAGTAGGTCTGCGCCAAGAAGCTGCAAGGCTGGGAGGGATAGGCTCTTGTGGGCGAGAGCTTTGCTGCTCTACATGGCTTACGGATTTTAGGTCTGTGAGCACGTCTGCAGCGAGATACCAACAACTCTCATTAAACCCTTTAAAGTTAGCGGGTCAATGTGGTAAGCTAAAATGCTGTCTAAATTATGAGTTAGATTCTTATTTAGATGCTTTAAAGGCATTTCCTAAAACAGAGGTTAAGCTAAGAACAGAAAAAGGAACTGCCGTTTGTCAAAAGACAGATATTTTTAAAGGCCATATGTGGTATGCTTATGAGGGAGAGTGGATGAATTGGCATAAGCTTACAACCGCTCAAGCCAATGAAATTATTGCTGCCAATGCTAAAAAAGAAAAAGTGGAAAGCTTAGAAGACTATGCTTCTGAATTAATTGAAGAGACTAAGGTAGACTTTGAAAACGTAGTAGGCCAAGACAGTCTAACACGATTTGATAAGCCAAAAAACAATAACCGACGAAAAAATAATCGACGTAAAAACACAAATCGAAACCAGAAAAACACCAAAAAACCTAGACCCCAGAATAATAATGCAAAGTAAACCAGTCTTTTGGATACTTATTTTTGCCTCTGTAGCATTTTCATGCCAGCAAAACAAGTCGTTTGACCGCTATATGTCTATCTCAAATGGCTGGGACAAGCAAGAAATAGTCAGCTACGAATTTGTGGCCCCAGACAGTCTAAACCCGTACAATCTATTTGTCAATTTAAGAACAACAACCGATTATAAGTTTAGCAACATCTTTTTAGTGGTAGAATTAAACTATCCGTATGGAAAGGTTACAAAGGATACCTTAGAGTTTTTAATGGCCAAGCCCAGCGGAGAACTCTTAGGGACTGGATTTAGTTCGGTAAAAGAGCACAAACTGTGGTTTAAAGGCTATGACGGCTCTTTTGTGTTTTCTGAAAAGGGCCGCTATAAGATACAGATACAACAAGCCATGCGACTTAGAGGGCGCCCCAAGGGAATTACAACTCTTGATGGTGTTATTGATGTCGGATTTAGCGTTGAACCCCTTAACAAATAAGCGATTATTATGGCAAAAAAAAAGAAAACAATTCCAAGCTTTTCAAAACCAATCCGTTGGTTTTGGATGTTTTTCTTAGCGTTTATACTAGGAGGGATCTCTGTTTTTATTTCTGCCTCGTTAGGTCTTTTTGGTGAAATGCCAGATCACACAGCACTTGAAAACCCACGGACTAATTTAGCTACCGAAATTATTTCTTCTGACGGTAAAACCCTCGGAAAGTTTTACTATGAAGACAATCGAACCCCCGTTTCGTTTGAAGAGCTCCCCAAACATCTTGTGGATGCGCTCATAGCGACTGAAGATGTTCGCTATTATGAGCACGCAGGGATTGACGCACGAGGAACGTTAAGAGCATTTGTTTTTTTAGGCAAAAGAGGGGGGGCGAGTACAATCTCTCAACAGTTAGCCCGACAATTATTTGTAGGCATTCGGTCCAAAAACACATTAGAAACAGTGACCCAAAAAATAAAAGAGTGGGTAATTGCCACCCGCCTAGAACGACAATATACCAAAGAAGAAATCATAGCTCAATATTTCAATATCTATGACTTTGGAAACTTTGCAGACGGCATTAGGTCTGCTTCTAGAATTTATTTTGGAAAGGAACCAATAGCATTAAGCATTAATGAGTCCGCCATGCTGGTTGGGATGTTTAAAAACTCATCCCTTTACAACCCCCGCCCTACGCGAAATCCGGTAGGGACAAAAAACCGCCGAAACGTAGTCTTAGGTCAAATGGCTAAATACGGTTTCATCAAAGAAACAGTTAAAGATTCACTGCAACAACTACCACTGGGACTCAATTACACTCCTGAATCACACCGCGAAGGAATTGCAACCTATTTTAGGTCATATCTTCGAGGATTTATGAAAGAATGGGTAAACAACCCTTTAAATAGAAAACCCAATGGAGACAAATACAACATCTATAAAGACGGATTAAAAATATATACTACCATTGATTCCCGCATGCAGACTTTTGCTGAACTGGCTACTAAAGAGCATATAGCCAACCTACAAGCAGAGTTTTTTGTTCAAAATACACCGAGAAGAAATCCAACAACTCCCTTTCTAGATCTAGAGCCCGAAGAGATAAAAGCCTTGTTAAACTCAGGTATGAGGCGTTCAGAGCGCTGGCGCAAAATGAAATATGAACTTAAAAAATCTAATAAGGATATTATAGCCTCTTTCAAAAGACCAACCTCCATGAAAATATTTTCTTGGACAGCAAAAAACAACGACTTAGATACCGTCATGACTCCTTTGGATTCTATGCGATATTACAAATCGTTTTTAAGAGCGGGAATGATGTCAATGGAGCCACAAACAGGCCATGTCAAAGCATGGGTGGGAGGTGTCAATTATAAACATTTCCAATACGACATGGTCAAACAAGGCAAGCGTCAAGTAGGCTCTACATTTAAACCTTTTGTGTATGCCGCAGCCATTGACCAACTCCATTTATCGCCCTGCGATACATTTCCAAAATCTCAAATTACAATTGCGGCACTTAAGCATGGAAACATGAAACCATGGTCTCCCAAAAACTCTGGCAACAACTACGCAGGTTTTGAAACGATAACCTCTGCTTTGGCAAATTCTAGAAATACAATAACAGCCCGTCTAATAAATGAAATTGGGCCACAACCAGTCATTGATTTAGCCAATAACTTAGGGGTAGAGCAAACAATTCCAGCCGTCCCCTCAATAGCATTAGGAACTCCAGACTTGAGTGTTTATGAGATGGTGGCTGCCTATTCTACATTTGCAAATCAAGGCGTGTACACTAAGCCTGTTATGGTCACTCATATTGAAGATAAAAACGGGACTATATTATTTCAATATACTCCAGAAACAAAAGATGTTTTGAGCCAAGAAGTTGCTTACGTAACAGTGAAGCTTATGGAGGGAGTCACAAAGTTTGGCTCTGGACAGCGTCTAAGACATAGCGGCGCCAAAGACCAGTTGGTGTATAAAGAAATTATCACGGGCTATCCTTACGAGTTCACGAATCCTATAGCAGGAAAAACAGGCACGACTCAAAATCAAAGTGACGGTTGGTTCATGGGAATGGTTCCTAATTTGGTTACTGGTGTTTGGGTAGGCGGGGAAGACCGATCCACTCACTTTAAAACCATTACCTATGGCCAGGGCGCCTCTATGGCACTGCCAATATGGGCAAATTTTATGAGGAGTTGTTATGAAATAGAGGACTTAAATATTTCAAAAGAAGACTTCATAATCCCAGAAGATCTCTCAATTGAAGTTGATTGTGAGCCCAAAAATGAAGAGGGAGAAATAATCCCTCAAGTGAAAACGACGATCACGCCAGACATTGATTTCTAGAAAAATTAGTTTCTTACTGTTTTTTTTGTAATTTTCAGTTCTAAATTAAAACGATGATCAATAAACAAGTAACTAATGTGAAGGAGGCGCTTAAAGGGCTTTCTAGCGGAATGACTCTCATGCTAGGTGGTTTTGGACTCTGTGGAATTCCTGAGAATGCCATTTCTGAAATGGTTGATATGGACGTGAAAGACTTAATCTGTATTTCTAATAATGCAGGCGTAGATGATTTTGGACTCGGATTATTACTACAAAAGCATCAGATAAAAAAAATGGTATCGTCTTATGTGGGCGAAAATGATGAGTTTGAACGTCAAATGCTTTCTGGAGAATTGGACGTTGAGTTGATTCCTCAAGGGACTTTAGCAGAACGTTGTCGCGCTGCGCAAGCAGGGTTCCCAGCGATCTATACGCCTGCAGGCTACGGAACAGAAGTTGCCGAAGGCAAAGAAACTCGTGAGTTTGATGGTAAAATGTATGTTTTGGAAACGGCATTTAAAGCCGATTTTTCATTTGTAAAAGCCTGGAAAGGCGACGCTGCAGGAAATTTAATCTTTAAGGCGACCGCAAGAAACTTCAATCCTAACATGTGTGGTGCCGCTACAATTACAGTTGCTGAGGTTGAAGAATTAGTTCCCGTGGGTTCACTTGATCCCAACCAAATTCATATTCCGGGAATATTTGTGCAACGAATTTTTGAAGGAAAAGGCTATGAAAAGCGAATTGAGAAACGAACCGTTAGACAAAAAATACAATCATGCTAGACAAAATTGGAATTGCAAAGCGAATCGCTAAAGAAGTCAAAAACGGTTACTATGTTAACCTGGGGATTGGAATCCCAACCTTGGTAGCAAACTATGTTCGTGAAGATATTGAAGTCGAATTTCAAAGTGAAAACGGAGTTTTAGGCATGGGCCCATTTCCTTTTGAAGGCGAAGAAGATGCAGACCTTATCAACGCAGGAAAACAAACTATCACCACGCTTGAAGGGGCTAGTTTTTTTGACTCTGCCACTAGTTTCTCTATGATTCGCGGCAAGCATGTAGACCTTACGATCTTAGGTGCTATGGAGGTTTCAGACAACGGAGACATAGCCAACTGGAAAATCCCTGGCTATATGGTTAAAGGGATGGGTGGAGCTATGGATTTAGTAGCCAGTGCCGAAAACATTATAGTCGCGATGATGCATACCAATAAAAAAGGAGATTCCAAACTTCTAAAACGTTGCTCACTTCCTCTTACGGGGGTTGGTTGTGTCAAAAAAGTGGTTACTAACTTAGCTGTTTTGGAAGTTACCAGCCAAGGCTTTAAGCTTTTAGAGCGCGCGCCAGGTGTTTCTGTCGAAACGATTCAAAATGCGACTGAAGGCCATCTTATTGTGGATGGAGAGGTGCCTGAAATGGAGTTGTAGTGTTTACTGCAAGTTTACTTTGGACTAACTCGTTATTTTTATAGCATCATTTAGCTCCAAAAGCCGATTTATAAACTCATCATTTGTTTGAGGACTCATATAAATTTCATCAAACTTTCCGTATTTTATAATTAAACCTTTTCTAGCAGTAGCTGGTTTTAAGCCTACCCACAGCGTTTGACCTTTGATAATTTCTCGGATTTCTTTAATCTCAATCTTTCCTTTAATAGGCCCGCAGTTATATTTTATATGCATTTGAGTGAGTTCATAGTAAGTGCCATAATAACTCCACAATAGAAACCCACAAACAAGTAGTAATATTAAAACACTCCACTTGTCAAGCCCTGTAGCGAATCCCGTTTTTATTATAATTCCAATACAAAACACGACTATTCCAATAGTTATAGCCGTAAATAGCTTGTCTTTTTTACTTTTAAATTTTAGGGGTGTCATGCGGTTGTTTTATACTCCTAAAGCCCTTTAGGAATTGCTTCTATCAATGTTTTAGTATACTCTTTTTGTGGGGATTCATAAATAGAATCAGCTTCGCCAATTTCCTCTATTTTTCCTTTGTTCATGACCATTAATTGATCAGACATAAACTTTACCACAGACAAGTCATGTGAGATGAAAATATAAGTAAAACCGTAGGAGTCCTTAAGGTCATTCAATAAATTAAGTACCTGCGCTTGCACAGAAATATCTAAAGCCGACACAGATTCGTCACAGATAATTAATTTTGGCTGAACAGCAATGGTTCTAGCAATGCCTATTCGTTGCCGTTGCCCCCCAGAAAACTCATGTGGAAAGCGGTCAAAATGAGCGGCTTCTAAACCTACTTTTTCTAAAATTTCAATAGTCTTCGCTTTTCGTTCATCATTAGAATTAAATAAGCCATGCACTTTCATGGGTTCCATAATCGCTTTTCCAACCGTGAGGCGAGGATTCAGCGAGGCATAGGGGTCTTGGAAAATAATTTGTATTTCTTTTCGTAAAGTTCGCAATGCTTTTTTAGAAAGGTTTGTTACGTCATTCCCTTTGTATTTTAGGGTGCCTGCTGTTGCTTTGTCGAGTTGCAAAATAGCTTTCCCAAGGGTAGATTTACCACAGCCAGACTCTCCAACAAGCCCAAGTGTTTCCCCAGAATACACCTTAAAGCTAACGTTGTCTACAGCCTTAAGCGCTGTTTTTGTTCCAAAGAAAGAGGCTTTAGAATAGTATGTTTTTTCAAGATTAGTCACTTCTAGTAAAGGGGCCGTGTTATAAATGTTTTTATGCTTTTCTTCTCTAGCTGTTTTTGTAATAAGTGCTTTTGGAATTATTCCTGATAAAAAGTCACTAATTGTAGGGAGTTTTTTTAAACGGCCCTTAATCGTAGGTCGTGCACCAATAAGCGCTTTTGTATACTCTTTTTGAGGGTCTTTAAATACTGATTTTGTATCTCCTTTTTCTACAATATTTCCTTTAAACATGACCACAATCCGATCTGCAATTTCGGAAACCAAAGCCAAGTCGTGACTGATAAAAATCACACTCATTTTAAATTCTTTTTGAAGTGCCTTCAGCAGCGTTATAATTTCTTTTTGAACGGTCACGTCTAAGGCTGTTGTTGGTTCATCAGCGATTAGAATTTCTGGCTTACAAGCAATAGCTATTGCAATCATGACTCGCTGTTGTTGTCCCCCTGAAATTTCATGAGGGTATTTTTTATAAGTGGTTTTAGCTTCCGGAATTTTAACAGCATTAAATAAACGAATCACTTCTTGTTTAGCCACTTTGGTTGTGATATTAGTATGTTGAAGTAAAATCTCTTCAACTTGTTTTCCACAGCAAATGGAGGGATTCAGAGCGCTCATCGGCTCTTGAAATATCATGGCTATTTTTTTTCCGCGAATTGCCTCTAGCTGTTTTTGCGAGTAGTCAATGAGGTTTTCACTATTAAACATGATTTCTCCGGAAATACTAACACCACTCTTGAGGGGTAATAGCCCCATAATAGCAAGGGACGCTACAGACTTCCCACTTCCCGATTCGCCAACGATTCCAAGTATCTCATTGGCATATAATTGGTATGATACCCCGTGCAGCACTTCATTTAAACCACTAGCTGATTTAAAAGCGACCCTAAGATCTTTAACTCTAAGAATAGGTGATGCGTCCATGGTTTAAATATAATCAATTTCCTCTGCTTCTAAAACAGTCTCTCCACGGAGTCGAAGAATTACTTGTGCGACCGCAATGGTATCTTTTTGACAGTAACTCACTATGCGCTCAATGTTTTTTTCTTCGTAATACACTCTAAATATCTCGCTACCATCAATATCATCTTTTGGAGATGGAATCCCCAATACGTTGGTTAGTAATTTTAGAGAGGTATAATGTTTAAAATCTCCAAATTTCCATAATTCAAGCGTATCAAGGTGGGGAACTTCCCAGGGTTTTTTCCCAAACAAATTCAGCTTTAAAGGCAGTGAGATCTTGTGAATAACCATTCTTCTAGCGATATAAGGAAAGTCAAATTCTTTGCCGTTATGGGCACATAGCAATTGATTTGGTTTTGAGAAGTGAGTTTCAATAAGGGCTTTAAACTCTAAAAGAAGGCTGTGTTCATCTCCATAAAAAGAGGTAACTCTAAACCGACGCACTGAATTAACCTCTGTAAAATACCCAACAGAAATACATATTATTTTCCCAAATTCTGCCCAAATTCCGGCACGGTCGTAAAAATCTTCTGGACTATAATCTTCTTTTCGCTGGTACTTTGACTTTGAGTCCCAGAGTTTCTGTTTGTCTTCTGACAGCTCAGAATAGCTTTCCGTTTCTGGAACCGTTTCAATATCTAGAAACAGTAGGTTTTCAAGGTTGAGCTTTTGGATCATTGGGTAGCATTTTATAAGCCTCTTCAATATACGTATTGATGTCTCCATTGTAAGGGTCATTTCCAAAAGAGGCTTTTGCATTGCCTAAACGAACTATGATAATATTATCGCTTGGCTCGACAATAACACATTGACCTAAATGGCCTTCCATCATAAAAAAGGATTTATCCTCTGTTTTTCGCAGCCACCAGCCATATCCATAACGAGGACTTTCTTTAAAGCGTGGTTTAATAGATTTGGCGACAAATGTAGAATCTAAAATCTCTTTGCCATTCCATTTTCCGTGATCCTTATAGAGTTTGCCAAAACGAGCAAAATCCTTCGCATTAGTAGCAATACAACAGTAGGCCTTTACCATGTCATTTGCTTCACTATCTATTTGCCAAAGTGCCTCGTTTTCACTTTCTAGGGGAATCCAAAAACTTTCAGAAAGATAATTATATAGTTTTTTACCTGTTGCTTTTTCAATAACCATGGCCAGTAACTGGGTGTCTCCACTCGCATATTTAAAAGACTTCCCTGGCTCCTCTACGGTTGTAAGCCCAAGAATGGCCTTTTCTATTTTTTTGCCAAAATAGGCACGTGTTGTTATTGTAAACGGCGAGTAATAAGATTCTTCCCAACTCGACCCTGATGCCATAGAAGCCAAGTCACCAACAGTCACCTTGGCGGCAAGCCCTTTTTTATATTGTGGAAAAAAATCACTCACAGGCTGGTCAATACTTTTTATATGCCCTTCCATTATGGCTTTCCCTAGCATTCCACTAACATAGCTTTTGGCCATAGAAAATGAATTACTTTTAGAGTCTTCCTTGTAGCCATCATAATAGGTCTCATACAAAAGGCTGTCGTTTTTAATAATCAAATACGCAACGGTTCCTTGCGATTTGTGCAGCTCTAAAAGTTTTTCAGTTACAGGAATTTTATTGTAGTTTTTGTGAAGTGGCCACGCTTTTGACGTTCCAACATTGACTGTTTTGTTTTCAAAAAACGTATAATCATCTATAGATGCGGTTGTGTTTCCTTGCAAGTACACGGTTCGTACGGCTTTTAAAATATAGTCAGTATCTGTAAGGTAAAGCCCTGCAATGAGGACTGAAAACACCACAGCAAGACGTGTTATAAATTTTTTCATTTGGGTTATTTTAGTTGGAATAAAGGTAACAAAAAAGAATTAAGACCTTTAATGATAAAAACTTAGGAAATCAATTTCACAATATCCTTAGCAAAATAACTGGCAATAACATCCGCGCCAGCTCGTTTAAAAGCCATCGTAGTTTCTAGCATCGCTTCATTATGATTTAGCCAGCCTTTTTCGCTTGCTGCTTTTATCATCGCATATTCGCCACTTACTTGGTAGGCCGCGACAGGTACATCAAATTCATTTTTAATTTCTCTTAAAATATCTAGATAAGCCAAACCGGGCTTAACCATGACAATATCTGCGCCTTCGTCTATATCCATTTCGGTTTCTCGAAGTGCCTCAAAACGGTTGGCATAGTCCATTTGATAGGTTTTTTTATCCTTTGGAATATTTTTAGAATTGACAGGGGCAGAGTCTAAAGCATCTCTAAAAGGACCATAAAAAGAAGAGGCATATTTTGCGCTGTAACTCATGATTCCTGCATCTACATAGCCATCGTCTTCAAAGGCTTCACGAATACTAGCAATGCGTCCATCCATCATATCACTTGGGGCCACAAAATCGGCACCCGCTTCAATATGAGACAAACTCATGCCTGTTAAAATCTCAACAGTATCATCGTTTTGTATCACGCCTTTTGAAACAATGCCATCGTGACCATATATAGAATATGGATCTAACGCTACATCGGTCATGACCAGCATTTCTGGGCATATATTTTTTATTGTTTTTACTGCTCGCTGCATTAATCCATTAGCGTTTAATGCTTCAGTTCCTTTATTATCCTTCAGAACATCCGCCACTTTTACAAAAACGAGAACAGATTTCAATCCTAAGCTCCAAAGTAGTTTTACTTCTGCTTCTAGCATATCTAAGCTAAACCTAAAATAATTAGGCATTGATGGAATTTCATGCTTTATCCCCTTGCCTTCAACAACAAACAAAGGAACTAAAAAATCATTTGGTGTGATCACCGTTTCTCTTACGAGGCTACGAATGGACTCATTTGAACGTAACCTTCTATTTCGTTTTATTGGATACATATTAAACCCAGTTTTTAGGGGTTTTTAAAACCCGCATTAATTGTTCTTCTTTGCTGTTAGGTTCAGGTTGGTGGTCGTAAACCCACTGAACTTTTGGAGGTAAGCTCATTAAAATACTTTCAATCCTTCCATTTGTTTTTAATCCAAAAAGGGTGCCTTTATCGTGCACTAAATTAAACTCAACATACCGACCTCTTCTAATTTCTTGCCAGTTTTGCTCTTCTTTTGTAAAAGGCAACTGAACTCTTTTTTCCAAAATAGGGACATAGGCTTCTAGAAAGCTATCTCCAACTTCCTTTACAAACTCATACCACTGCTGCATATCCATTGTTTCGGAAGCCTTACAGTAGTCAAAAAACAAGCCGCCTATACCTCTTGCTTCATCTCGATGACTGTTATAAAAGTACTCATCACAGCGTTTTTTGTAAGTGCTATAAAAGTCAGGGTTGTGCTTATCACATGCTGTTTTACAGCTTTGGTGAAAATGAACCGCATCTTCCTCAAATAAGTAATAAGGGGTCAAATCCTGTCCTCCGCCAAACCACTGGTCTATAACAACCCCTTGCTCGTCGTACATTTCAAAATACCGCCAGTTGGCATGTACTGTAGGAGCCATAGGGTTTTTTGGATGTAAGACCAAGCTTAAGCCACAGGCAAAAAAATCAACATCCTTTACTTTAAAATAAGCCTGCATGGATGCCGGAAGTTTGCCATGAACACCAGAAATATTAACACCTCCTTTTTCAAAGACAGCGCCATTTTCTATAATACGCGTCCGTCCGCCACCCCCTTCAGGCCGTTTCCAAATATCTTCTTTGAAGACTGCAGATCCATCGATCATTTCAAGTTTTGAAGTGATTGAGTCTTGTAGCTCATGAATATATTTAAAAAAACGATCTTTCATCAGGCCCGGTATTCTTTTACAGCATCAATAAATGCTTTTGCATTGTCTGTTGGGATATTTGGCAAGATGCCATGACCAAGGTTTACAATGTATTTGTCTTTTCCAAACTCATTAATCATTTGGTGTACCATCTTCTTGATTTCTGCAGGGGGAGATAGTAATCTTGAAGGGTCAAAATTCCCTTGAAGCGTTATATTTCCTCCGGTCAAATAGCGGGCATTTCGTGCCGAACAAGTCCAGTCAACACCCAGAGCAGAAGCTCCAGATTTTGCCATATCCCCTAAGGCAAACCAGCATCCTTTACCAAAGGCAATTACAGGAACCTCTTCTTTGAGAGCCTCTATGATTTGATTGATATATTGCCATGAAAATTCTTGGTAATCGGTTGGCGAAAGCATGCCGCCCCAAGAGTCAAATATTTGAACCGCATTGACTCCAGCCTTGACTTTTTCTTTAAGATAGGCAATCGTTGTATCTGTAATTTTTTGTAGTAATTGATGTGCTGCCATTGGATTGGTAAAACAAAACGCTTTCGCTTTATCAAAGTTTTTACTTCCTTGCCCTTGAACACAATAACATAAAATAGTCCATGGGGATCCGGCAAATCCAATTAAAGGGATGTCATCATTTAGCAATTCTTTAGTCGCTTTAATAGCTTGGTATACATAGTCTAATTCTACGGTTACATCTGGGACTATGACATTATCAACATCTTTTTGTGTCCGTACTGGGTTTGGTAAATAAGGGCCAAAATTTGGCTTCATTTGAACCTCTATATTCATGGCCTGTGGAATCACTAAAATATCGCAGAACAAAATAGCAGCATCCATTCCGTATCTTCTTATAGGCTGAACTGTTATTTCACTTGCTAACTCAGGGGTACGGCAACGCGTAAAAAAATCATATTTTTCTCTAATGGCAATGAATTCAGGCAAATAACGGCCAGCTTGACGCATCATCCATACAGGAGGGCGCTCTACTGTTTCCCCCTTAAGTGCTTTTAAAAATAAGTCGTTTTTTATCATAACATCTTAGATATAATTTTGATTGACAAGCTCGATCACACTTTCTACAGTAGGGATTTTTGCAACTCGTACTTCTTTGAAGAATTTTCTTGCTTCTTTAGCGGTACTCTCACCAATGCAATAAGCGGTACAGTTAGGCTTGTTTTTCTCTAAAAAACTTTGAATAGTAGAAGGGCTGTAAAACATGACACCTTCTATAGAGTCTGCTAGCTTTGGCGCTTCTAGCTTGGTGCTGTAGGCTTCAATTTCTTGAACCTTAATATTGTTTTCATTTAAAATAGACGGTAAATCATCCATACGAATATCACTGCAAAAGTAGCTAACTTCAGAGCCGTCCATAAATTCAACCAAGTGCTCCGCCAGCGCTTTGGCATTTTTTTCTGTGTGCTTTACGGGACCAATTTTTTGTTCAACAAGACGTTTTGTTCGTCTTCCCACACAGTAAATAGTTTCAAAATTTAAGTCTTCAACAGGGCAATTATTTAATATAGCATCCACTCCATTTTTGCTTGTTATGACTACGTTTTTGTGCGTTGCCTTCATTACTATGGGTTTAATACGGTTGGCTGCAGTTTTTATAAAGTCAGAGCTTCCTACATTAAGTTTATTGTTAAGTAAGTCTTTTTGCCCAGGGCTTAATAATTTAGAGGAAAAAATAGTTGTAGGCCCTTCTAATTTAGCGGTTGTTCCAATTAAGTTTTTACCGCCACGACTCAAGATAAACTCTACACAATCATCAACAAGTGTGTGATGCTCCCCAAGTTTTGCTGTTCGTTTTGCTTCAATTTTTTTAGTACCATCAGGGCTCAAAACAATGCCGTGAAAGTGAATTTCTTCTTCTTTTATATAGGCGAGCGCTCCAATTGGAGCACTACAGCCGCCCTCTAGCTTGCTAAGGAAGCGGCGTTCAATCGTTGTTGATATTTCTGTTTCCTCATGGTTTAGAGCAGCACATGCCTCAAGTGCTTCTGTGTTTGATTTCAGTGTTGCTATCATTATAGCGCCTTGAGCAGGGGCTGGAACCATCCATTCTAGATTGACAGAATCTTCGGGAGTTAGGTTTAAACGCCCTAAACCAGCAGCAGCAAAAATAGCCCCATTCCAATCACTTTCTTCTAGTTTCTCTAAACGGGTATTTACATTGCCTCTTATGCCTACTGTGGTATGTGTGGGATACCTGTTTAGCCATTGCGCCTGACGTCTTAGGCTGCCCGTAGCAATAACGGCGTCTTTTTGAGCTAAAAACTCTTCATTTGTTTTAAACACCAAGGTGTCTCTAATGTTACCTCGTTTTAAAACGGCTGCTTGAACAACGCCTTCAGGTAAAGCGGTAGGAACATCTTTAAGGGAGTGTACTGCAATATCAATTTCTTCATTAATTAAAGCAATATCTAGTGTTCGCGTAAAAACGCCTGTGATTCCTAGTTCATAAATTGGTTGATTCAGCAGTAAATCCCCAGTTGACTTTACAGGAACTAGTGCGGTTTGGTGACCCAGGTGCTCTAGCTGTGACTGCACAGTTTTGGCTTGCCATAGAGCCAGATCGCTATCACGCGTTCCAATTCGAATAATTTTAGACATATTTTTTAGAATCTAATTGAAACACCTTTTTGATTAACTCAAGACTATCATCTGACGATAAAGAATCGTCTTTGAGGTGGTGTGCAAAATGGTTGGTTATTTTTTGAACTATGTTAGCACTTATTAATTCCGCTTGCGCTTCATTAAATTCGTTTATTTTTTTTCGTTGGGTATCAACTTCAGCGGAAGCAAATACTTGTAGTTTTTCCTTTAGCGCTTTGATAGTGGGGGCAAATTTCCTGTTTTCTAGCCAAGCTTCAAAATCTGCCTTTATTTCATAGATTATACTTTCTGCTACTGGGATAAATTGTTTTCTTATTTCTAAAGTTTCATCCGTCATTTGCGACAAATGATCTAAGTGAACCAAACTTACCATTGGTAGTTCTGTTACGTTTTCATCTACATTTTTAGGAATAGAAAGGTCAAGAATTAATAATGGTTTTTTATTTTGAATGAGATACTTGTCTATTGTTGGGTTTTGTGCTCCAGTGGCTACAATTAGAATATCGGATTTGATAATTTCTTCTTGGAGTTGGCTGTAGTCTTTTGCAAGCACCTTGAATTTCCCTGCAATTTTGTCTGCTTTATCGCGCGTTCTGTTTATGAGCGTAATGTGTTCGTTTTTGGTGTGCTTTATTAAATTTTCACAAGTATTTCTTCCAATTTTTCCAGTTCCAAAAAGTAAAATGTTTTTTGAAGAAATAGCTTCAATTGTTTTTTTTATGTATTGAACAGAAGCAAAAGATACTGAGGTTGCTCCAGACGATAGCTTTGTTTCAGTTTTTATTCGCTTACTAGCCTGAATGACGGCATTAATTAAACGTTCAAGAAAGGCATCTAAAAGCTGGTGCTTTTTTGATATTTTAGCACTTAACTTCAGTTGGCTAATAATTTCAAAATCACCTAGAATTTGGCTGTCTAACCCTGCGCCAACTCTAAACATGTGCTGAATAGCATCAGAGTTTTTATAGACATAGGCAACGCTTTGAAAATCTTCAACGGTCCCTTTTGTGTTTTCGCACAAGAGTTTTATAAGTTCAAAAGGATGTCTTGCAAATCCGTAGATTTCAGTTCGGTTACACGTAGAGGTGGCAACAATACTTTGAACCCCACTAGACTTGGCTTGCAGTAGTAAGTTTGTTTTAGCGGTGTGATCTAAACTAAACTGACCTCGAAGTTGGGCGTCTGCTTTTTTGTAGCTAAGGCCAACGACATAAAAGTAGGTGCTAGCAGATTCGTTAAAGTTCTCCATTATACGGGGATATATTAGCACAAAAATAAGGGCTTTCATTTTCAAAAAATAACGCTAGAAGAACTTTATTTGTCGTTTAGAGGTTTACAGGCATAATTTAGTTATTTTTGAATAATTTCTTATTTTTGCAGAAGTAAAACGTTACAAAACCTAAATTTTATTTATAATGAATCTAAATAAAGACCAAAACTTAACTGCGGCAACCAAGCTAAAAAACATCGCTCAAGGGTCATTTCTAGAAACGATGATTGAGTCTGGCTTTATTGTGATGACTTATCAAAACGAAACGCCCAATATTCAACTACTTGAAAAAGAAATAGATAGCTCTTTTATTCAGTTCCACTTCTGTTTAAAAGGACAATGTAGGTTTGTGTTTAACAATGGAACTTACGGTCTTAATATCTTAGAAGAAAACTCATTATTATTATACAACCCCCAAAGAGATTTACCAATACATTTAGAGGCAGACCCCAATACATGGGTAGTTTCGGTTTTGATTTCAATAAAAAAATTCCATGGTTTGTTTTCACATGAAGCGGATTATATCACCTTTTTAAGTGACGGTAATCAGGACAAAAAATATTATAAGGACGGACAGATATCTCCATCTACAGCGATTGTCTTAAATCAACTTATTAACTATAACTTAAATTCAACAATTAAGTCTTTGTACTTTAAAGGCAAGGCATATGAGTTGTTGAGCTTGTACTTCAACAGGGGAGAAGACGCTAACATTGAACAGTGCCCTTTTCTAGTGGATGAATCAAACGTTGTTAAAATCCGACAAGCAAAGGATATTATGATAGACCGCATTTTAGAGCCGCCAACATTAACCGCTTTAGCATCGGAAATTGATTTGAGTTTAAAGAAACTTAAAGAAGGTTTTAAGCAAATTTATGGCACAACCGTTTTTGGTTTTTTATTTGATTACAAAATGGAAGTTGCCCGCAAGCTCTTAGAGTCGGGCACCCATAACGTTAATGAAGTAGGACTTAAGGTTGGTTACAGCACTGCCAGTCATTTTATTTCAGCATTTAAAAAACAATATGGGACCACCCCAAAAAAATATATTCAATCTCTAACTTAATAAGTATGAAAGGTGTTTTATTAGTAAATCTAGGCTCTCCAGATAGCCCAACCCCCAAAGATGTTAAAAAATATTTAGGAGAATTTCTAATGGATGAGCGCGTTATTGATGTTCCAAAATGGGCACGAACGTTATTAGTTAAAGGAATAATATTAAATACCCGTCCTAAAATATCAGCTAAAGCTTATAACAAAATTTGGTGGGAAGAGGGGTCGCCCTTAATTGTGTTATCTGAGCGTTTAGAAAATAAATTAAAGAAAGAAGTAGAAGTTCCAACAGCTCTCGCCATGCGTTATGGCAGTATGACTATTAAAAATGGGCTGCAGAAACTAGTAGATCAAGGAGTCGATGAGGTTCTAATAATCCCATTATATCCGCAGTTTGCCATGGCAACTACTGAAACAATATTGGTATTGACAAAAGAACTAAGAGATCAATATTTCCCACAACTGAAATTATCGGACTTACCTCCTTTTTATAACAACCCCGAGTATATTAAAGTTTTGTCCAAGACTATCAAAGCCTCTTTAGATGGGAAAACGTATGAGCATTTACTTTTCTCTTACCACGGAATTCCAGAGCGACATATTCGCAAAAGTGACATCACCAAATCACACTGTAAGATAGATAAGTCTTGCTGTGTCACTGCGTCTAAAGCCCATGCTTACTGTTATAAACATCAGTGTCTTGAGGTTACCCGCTTAGTAGGAGAAGAGTTAGGTCTTGAAAAGTCAACCTATTCAACCTCCTTTCAATCTCGTTTAGGGTTTGACCCATGGTTGCGGCCTTACACCGACCGGACTATTGAGCGTTTAGGAAAAGAAGGCACGAAGTCGATGGCTATTGCCACTCCGGCATTTGTGAGTGATTGTCTTGAAACTCTAGAAGAAATTGCAATGGAAGGAGAAGAAATATTTCACGAAGTTGGCGGTAAAGATTTTACAACAATCCCTTGCTTGAATGACGACCCTGCCTGGGTGTCTCTTTTAGCCAAGTGGGTCACAGCATGGTCTTTAGAATAAATCAATTTAATGAACCCATCCACATCAAATAGTTTTGGCACAGAGCCTATAGGTAAATTACTAATCAAGCAAGCGGTTCCGGCTTCTATTGGGATTTTAGTCATGTCACTTAATATTTTGGTGGACACTATTTTTGTGGGTCATTGGATTGGTTCGCAAGCCATTGCAGCTATTAACGTCGTTTTGCCAGTTTCCTTTTTTATTGCTGCTTTGGGAATGTCAATTGGGATAGGAGGATCTTCAATAATTTCTAGAGCTCTTGGCGCTAAGCAAACATCAAAAGCACTAAAAACATTTGGGAATCAGATTACCATGACCATTATTCTAACCTTTACATTAGTCTTTTTTGGGTTATATCATATTGAGAATATTATTCCAGTTTTTGGAGGAAAGGGGACTATTTTTGAGCCCGCTAAAATATACTACCGGATTGTCTTATATGGCGTTCCTTTTTTAGCGCTATCAATGATGGGGAATACGGTTATTAGGGCAGAAGGCAAGCCTAAGTTTGCCATGTATGCCATGATGATTCCATCTATTACAAACTTACTATTGGATGTCCTTCTCATTAACGTAATGGACTTTGGAATGATGGGAGCTGCTTGGGCAACAACAGGATCTTATATTCTATGTTTTGTATTTATTTTGTGGTTTTTCATATCAAAGAACTCAGAAATGAAAATTTCTTTACCACACTTTAAACTACAAAGATCAATTGTAGCAGAAATTAGTAATTTAGGATCCGTAACACTTTCAAGACAAGCCGTTGTTAGTGTTACTTATTTATTAATGAACAATATTTTATTTGATTTTGGAGGAGAAACGTCTGTGACCTCTTACGCCATTGTTTCCCGAATGCTAATGTTTGCTTTGTTTCCTATTTTTGGAATCACTCAAGGCTTTGTTCCTATTGCTGGTTATAACTACGGCGCTAAAAACTATGACCGCGTAAAGCAAACCATTCGAATTGCTATTATTTATGCAATGGTAATGGCGTCCCTTGTTTTTGTTTTGTTGATTGGTTTTCCGGAACTAATTACCCGAATGTTCACTACAGACGCCCTGGTGATTGAAAAAACGCCTACGGCTATGCGGTGGGTATTTGCAGCAACGCCTATTATTGCGGTTCAATTAATTGGGTCTGCCTACTTTCAAGCGGTGGGAAAATCCATCCCCGCACTGTTATTAACACTCTCTAGACAAGGGTTTTTCTTTATTCCGCTCATTTTCATTCTTCCTTTATGGTATGGGGAACTTGGTGTATGGATGGCATTTCCAGTGTCAGATGTGCTCTCTACCTTGTTAACTGCCTATATTTTATACAGAGAAACATCTGTGAAATTAATTTCAAAAACATAATTATGGACTATTATAACTATATTAAATCGCTTCATTTAATTTTTGTAATCACCTGGTTTGCAGGGCTATTTTATATTCCGCGAATTTTCATTTACCACATAGAAGCAACCAAAAAAACGGCTACAGAAAAACAAATATTAACAGCTCAATTAAAAATAATGGCCAAACGGTTATGGTTTATCATCACATGGCCATCAGCTATACTAGCGATTATTTTTGGTATCTGGCTTTTAGTCCTTGCGCCTTATTGGCTGGAGCAGCCTTGGATGCATGCAAAGCTAGGGTTTGTAGCGCTTTTAATTATTTATCATCTTAAAACACACTTCATTTTCAAAGAAATACAGGCGGATAAAATAAATTATAGCTCCAATTTTATGCGCATTTGGAATGAAGGAGCGACCCTTATACTTTTTGCAGTTGTCTTTTTGGTTTTACTAAAAAGCACTCTTAATATGGCCTACGGTATGTTGGGTCTTGTAGGGTTAGCAGTTGTTTTAATGCTTGGAATAAAATTATACAAAAAAACGCGTTCAGAGTGATTTAATAAGTCAACTGTTTTTTTTTATTTATATTTAACAAAAGTATACTTATATGCCAAAGCGTAAGCTGTCTTTAAGGTCTCGTATTTTTATTTATATGGTTATGTTGGTTGTGATGGCCTCCATTCTTATTGCGGCTGTGACTATTGTTCAATTTAGAGAGCAGTCTCAAGACTATCACCGGATGCGATTGGAACGAAAAGAAGCACAGCTTATTTCTAGTATAAACTATGTCTTAAAAGAAACGACATGGGAAGTTAAATCTGAGAACTTATACCTTATTTTCAAGGACAAAATATATGAGATAGCAAACATTCATAATGTGAGTTTTAATTTGTATGACTTGGAAGGGAATTTGATAAAAATGTCTAAGCCAAGCCTTGAAAATAAACCCATTGACAGCTATCTTTCAGAAGACATATTAAGTCAGATAAACCAGAGTGTGTCCAAGCGTTATGTAGAAAAAAACACACGTTTTGGAGAGGACTATCGCTCGTCTTATTTGACCCTTACAGATAATAAAGCGAAACCTTTGGGAATATTAAATGTCCCCTATTTTGATGACGATAGTTTAAATTCCAGCGAGCTTAACGAGTTTTTAATACGATTAAGTTATGCGTATTTAGTAATGATTTTAGTAGCCATAGCATTTGCTTATTTTGTGTCTAAATATATTACCAAATCCCTACAAACGATTCGTGATAAAATGAAGGGGACTCGTTTGGAAAAAAGCAATCAAAAAATTGAGTTAGTTGGCGCTAGTCTTGAAGTTTCAGCTCTAGTTGAATCTTATAACAGTATGATTGACGACTTAGAAGAAAGCGCGAAAAAACTGGCTACTAGCGAACGCGAACAAGCCTGGCGAGAAATGGCTAAGCAAGTAGCTCATGAAATTAAAAACCCTTTGACTCCAATGCGTTTAAGTGTTCAGAGTTTTCAGCGAAAATTTGACCCTCAAGACCCCGGAATTTATAAAAAAGTAGAGGAGTATTCAAAAACACTCATTCAGCAAATTGACACAATGAGCTCAATTGCTTCGGCATTTTCAAATTTTGCCAAAATGCCAGTGCAGAAATTAGAAATTTTAAATGTTGTTGAGGTTGTAGAACTTACTTTAGATATATTTCCCGACAGTGATATTGAATTCCTTCCAAAAGAACCTCAGATTAATGTAACTTTTGACCGCTCTCAACTTATCAGGGTAATTACAAATTTAGTAAAGAATGCCATTCAATCCATTCCTGAGGAGCGCACTCCTCAGGTTAGTATTCTTATTTTTTCCGAGGATTTGGATGTTGTTATTAAGGTTAAAGACAATGGCAGCGGAATTACAGAGTCTATTGAAAATAAAATTTTTGAGCCCAAGTTTACTACTAAATCAAGTGGAATGGGGCTCGGACTACCAATGATTAAAAATATAATCGAAACTTACAATGGAAGCATTTCCTTTTCATCAATTATTGGGGAAGGAAGTGAGTTTGTTGTTCGTTTTCCAAAACACTCTCCAAATGAATTATAGCAATATTATTAGTGATTTTAATGATGGAATTACAACCATTACCATAAATAGGCCTACAAAGCTTAACGCTTTAAATAAAGAAACAATTTTGGAGTTACACTCCGCATTCAATGCTGCAGACAGTGACGTTAGTACCCAAGTTATTATTATTACCGGTAGTGGTGAAAAAGCATTTGTCGCAGGAGCCGATATTAGTGAGTTTGCTCACTTTGGATCTGATGAAGGATACTCCTTATCCAAAACAGGACAGGACTTATTGTTTGATTTTGTCGAAACCCTAAATACGCCAGTGATTGCAGCTATCAACGGATTTGCTTTAGGCGGTGGCTTGGAATTAGCGCTGTCTGCTCACTTTAGAGTTGCTAGTGACAACGCCCGCATGGGGCTTCCAGAAGTCTCTCTTGGGCTCATTCCTGGCTATGGAGGTACACAGAGGCTCACGCAGCTAGTAGGGAAGGGGCGGTCCTTAGAAATGATCATGACAGCGAATATGATTGATGCTCAGAAAGCACTTGATTTTGGGCTGGTTAATTACGTGGTAACTCAAGAGGAATTACTTTCTACCTGCCATGCATTAGCTACTAAAATTAAATCTAATTCATCTGTTGCAATAAGCGCCGCCATAAAAGCGGTTAACGCCCATTATACAGACGGTGTTAATGGGTATGACGTTGAAATCTCAGAATTTGCTAAGTGTTTTGAAACCGAAGACTTTGAAGAGGGAACCTCTGCTTTTTTAAAAAAGCGCAAAGCCAAGTTTACTGGGAAATAAAAAAGCCCAAACAAGACGTTTGAGCTTTAAGTTATATAGACGACTAAGAACTTAATCTGCTAATACAATAATTTTATTAGCATTCATTTCAATAGCACCAGATTTAATAGCATACCAGTATCCCTTGCCATTTTTCTCAAACTGAGATTTATTTGAGTCATCTAGAGTGATGTCTCCAATAATTTTTACGAACCCTTGTTTGAGGGTAGAGACCACGGCAGCGTGGTTATTTAGCATTTCAAAATCGCCGTTCACACCAGGGACAGAGACGCTGTCTACTTCGCCTTTGAATACGGTTATTTCGGGAGTTATAATTTCTAAATACATAGTTTAATTTTTAGGCTTCAGCTAACATTTTCTCTCCAGCTTCAATAGCTTCTTCAATGGTTCCTTTTAAGTTAAAAGCGGCTTCTGGAAGGCGATCTAACTCACCATCCATAATCATATTAAACCCTTTGATTGTTTCTTTAATATCAACCAAGACTCCTTTAAGCCCTGTAAATTGCTCAGCAACGTGGAACGGTTGCGATAAGAAACGTTGTACACGACGTGCGCGTCCAACAGCAAGTTTATCTTCTTCAGACAATTCTTCCATTCCAAGGATTGCAATAATATCTTGTAGTTCTTTGTAGCGTTGTAGTAATTCTTTTACACGTTGTGCACAGTCATAGTGCTCATCTCCTAAAATATCTGCGGTCAAAATACGTGAGGTTGAATCTAACGGATCTACCGCAGGGTAGATACCGAGTTCAGCAATTTTACGAGACAATACGGTAGTTGCATCCAAGTGAGCAAAGGTTGTTGCCGGTGCTGGATCTGTTAAATCATCTGCAGGTACGTATACCGCTTGTACAGATGTAATGGATCCTTTCTTTGTAGAAGTGATACGTTCCTGCATCGCTCCCATTTCGGTGGCTAATGTTGGCTGGTATCCTACCGCAGAAGGCATACGTCCTAGAAGTGCGGACACTTCAGAACCTGCTTGTGTGAATCGGAAAATATTATCCACAAAAAATAACACATCTTTTCCTTGACCATCTCCTGCACCATCACGGAAATATTCTGCAATTGTTAATCCTGACAGGGCCACACGTGCACGTGCTCCAGGTGGCTCATTCATTTGTCCAAAAACGAAAGTTGCTTTTGATTCCTTCATGATTGACTTGTCAACCTTTTGAAGATCCCATCCCCCTTCTTCCATGGAGTGCATAAAGTCGTCTCCATATTTTATAATACCAGATTCAAGCATTTCACGAAGCAAATCATTTCCTTCACGAGTACGCTCTCCAACCCCGGCAAATACCGAAAGACCCCCGTGGCCTTTGGCAATATTATTAATTAATTCTTGTATCAAAACAGTTTTACCAACTCCGGCACCACCAAACAATCCAATTTTACCTCCTTTTGCATACGGTTCAATTAAATCAATGACTTTAATTCCTGTAAATAAAACCTCAGTAGACGTTGAAAGGTCTTCAAATTTTGGTGCTTGTCTGTGTATTGGTAAACCAGCAGATCCTGCTTTAGGCAAGTTTCCTAAGCCATCAATAGCATCTCCAATAACATTGAACAGACGACCATAAACATCTTCACCTACAGGCACCTGAATCGGCGCTCCAGTGGCGTTTACTTCTGTTCCACGGCTCAATCCATCTGAGGAATCCATAGCGATGGTACGTACAGAATTTTCACCAATGTGAGATTGAACCTCAAGAACCAATATAGACCCATCAGGTCTGTTGATTTCTAAGGAATCGTAAATTTTTGGAAGGTCTGCTCCAGAACCGAATTCAACATCGATAACCGGGCCTACAATTTGAGAAACTTTACCTGTAACTTTTGACATTACTTTATTGTTTATATTTTTTAGCTAAAATGAGACGAAAAACACTAAGTTTTTGCGCTGCAAAGATAGTAGTTTTAATTAAAAAACCCAGCACATAGTGCTGGGTTTTTTTATATAGAATTAATAAGTTTAGATTTTAGAATCCAACTTTAACCCCTGCATAATACAGAGATCCTATGTTACCTGATCCAGGAATACTTACATACTCTTGACCACCAATATTATTTCCTCCAACCTCAATCTTAAGGCCAGAATAAATAATAGGTAAGTTAAAAGTTAACTTAGCATCCATAACTGTATTATCATCAATCGTTGCATCAATGAACGAAGACTCGTAGTAATACTCAGTGTTGTAACGTGCATTAACTCCAAGGCTTATGTTGTCAGTTATTTTAGAATCAAATCCAAACTTAACTCTGTGCTCAGGAGTATTCCAACTTAATTCAAAATTTGAATTTGCTTCAGGAGTATAAACTAATTTGTTGTACTCATAAATAAAGTTAAAAGTCATTGTTGAGCTAAATCTCTTTATTGCTTCAAGACTAAATCCGTGAGTACTAAATGGCACATCTAAGTTAGCATCAACTCCAAACTGAGCAAAAGCTCCAGCGTCCATTGCTCCAAAAGTAGCTTGAGCATTGTTTAAGCCTAAACCTTCCAATTGACCAACAACTACATCCACAGGCACATAAACACTATTAGTACCTATAAAGTTACTGTAGTCACTCCAGTAAGCATTCATGTCGATTGTGAAATCTTTAGTGTTGTATCTGTATCCTATGTCGTATGAAGTTACTTTTTCAGCTTCTACATAATCTAAGATTTCTGATACTACGTTTGATCCATTGTCCCATGCACTTTTATTTATAGCAGTTTGAAATACTTGATTTCCTGTCCAGTCAAAACCTCCAAGGTTTGTTGCAAACCTGTCGATGTTTTGTCTCGTACTACCTAACAATACCTCTTCTCCATTGTACAGTCCAATAAACTTATCTTGATTGGTTGGGTTTCTATACCCTACTTGAGCAGAAAGTCTAAGGTTTTTGTTTTCAGCAAGCTTAAATAACAAACCAACTCTTGGCGTTACATTAGCGTCTTCCATGACCTCAACTTTGTCATAACGTAAAGAAGCTGTTAAAGAGACGTTGTCGTCAAACAAGTCTTTTTGTACTTGACCATACATTCCAAATTCAGTGTACTCAATTGGAGCATCGTAATCTGTATATAATGTCCCATCTGTGTCAAGGTTAAAACTTCTGTATATACCTCCTACCACTATATTGGCAAATTTAATGTCATCTTTAAAATCATAGTTAGCTTCAAATGTTGTAACCGTTGAAACGTCTTTAATTACTGCGCCTAAAGCACCGTTGTTTTCATTAAATGTTAAAATCGGTTGATTAGTGGCATTTGTTACTGCAGTGTTAAATTCAGGAGTTCCTGGCATTAACATATTTAGATCTGCTTGAGATCTAGCAAAGCTATGCGCATTTAAACTATTTTCAACACCAACAAGGCTGTTGAAGCTTTGTCCGCCTGTAAATACGTCACCCACAATCTGGCCTAAAAAAGCGGGAACATTAGCAGCACCACCAGCTAAAGCACCTAAATAGTTTCCTAAATAAGCAGCACCCCAGCCACCTTCAATACCACCTAGCTGAGCAAGCGCAACAGAAGTTCCTAAAGCTGAACTTTGAGTTGTTTTACCCGCATCTTCTGCGGTATAGTAAGCGCGGGCTGTAAGACCTCCACTTTTAATCTCTAACTTGTGTAGTTGAACCACAAAATCTTTAATGTTGTAACGGGCGTTACCCGCTGGTAAAGGTGCTTCACCTGTCCCATATAGAGAGGATAAAGATATTTCTGTGTCGCTATTTGGACGGTAGTAAATACCTGCATTTCCTTTGATGTTACTGGCTTCATTCCCAAAAAGATCTGTTTCCATGTATCCTGTTGTTCTGATAGCATCCCAGTAATCTGGAGCAGCAGCAGAAAGAGCAGCAGCATTGTCAGTCCCTACAAAAGCACCAAGAGCTCCCCATACATCTTGCGAGGAAATTAATTGTTGTCCGTATTCATTAACAGCATCATAATCAGGAGATCTTGGATCGTATCCTTCTACAATACTTCCTTCACCACAGTTAGAACAATCATTTTTATGACGCGTATCTGCCGCAGCCCATTCTGTTCCTTGCTTTGCTGAAACGGATACTTTTACAGCCCATTTGTCAGAAAGTTTTTTAGCAAAACGCACTCCAAAATCTGAAAACTCGTTATCTCCACCAGCAACTTGCTGAGTGACACCTGATCTATAATACACATTGACACCTTCATGGTCAAATGGATTTTTGGTAGTGATAGACATGATTCCTTTGTAAGCATCCATTCCGTATAAGGCAGAAGCCGCACCAGGAATTAATTCTACACTTTGAACGTCTAGTTCGCTAGGGCCAATTAAGTTACCTACAGCAAATCCAAAAACGGGTGCTTGTGTGTTCATTCCATCTACAAGTGTTACAAAACCTTCATTGTATGCGGTTGCAAAACCTCTTGTATTAACTTGACTAAACACTAAACCTGTTTGGTTCATTTGAACTCCCTTAACGTTTTGTAATCCTTCAAAAAAGTCAGCTGAAGGCGTACGCTCAATTTGTTTTAGGCTGTATTTTTCAACAGTTATTGGAGAGTCAAAAATTCGTTGAGGCACTCTTGACGCTGATACTACAACTTCATCTAAGAAGCTTCCTTCGTCCAAAGTCACCGCAATGGTTTGGTTATTAGAAGTTACTTCTTGCGTTTGCGTACTAAAACCTACACTACTCACTTTAATCGTGAATGGAAGATTTTCGTTAGTAGTTAAAGTAAATTTCCCATCAAAATCAGCTACAACTCCACTAGAAGTTCCAGCAATGATAATGTTCGCGCCAGCTAGTGGCATTCCGCTGTCATCACTGACAGTTCCTTTTACTGTTGTTTGTGCAAAAGATGCGACACAGAAAAGTAAGGCAAAAGCCCTTAAAAATGTTTTCATAAATTAAATTGTTTTAATTCGGTTGTTTTTTAGTTGATCAAATTTAATGATTAAATATTAAATAATTCTTAAATAACGCTACAAATATAACCAGAAGCCAATTTATGACCTCCAAAAAATATTAATTTCTCAACATGAATAGGGTGTTTGGCTCTGATCTTTCTAGTCTTGGTTTCCCCCTTTCTTGATAAGTAAATCTAACTTTAGGCTTATGCTTAATGTTAATAAAACTAAAGCCTCCAATTTATTTATGTAAAGTTTTCTTGTCATTATGTAAAAAATACTTTACATTTGGTGAAATTTAAAAGCATAAATACTATGAATTATTTATTTAATTACAAATACAAGAAGATTAGCGGTTGGATATTTTATTTATCAATTTCTATTGGGTTGTTCTTAATGTTAACTGACAGAATACAAGATGTTTTTGTGGTCAACGTTTTTTCAATTTTTTCTTATGAGTGGGTTGGAACAAAAATTCCAGGGTTTAGGTGGATAGAAAATGGCTTAGGGGATGAAATTTTTACTTTATTGATTATTATTTCCGGATTAGTAAACTCTTTTAGTAAAGAAAAAATTGAAGACGAATTAATTTCAAGAATTAGATTAGAAAGTTTGTCCTTATCTCTTTTTATTAGTTTTGGATTAATAATTGTGTCTACCTTTTTAGTGTATAATATTACATATATGTATGTATTGATATTCAACTTATTTTTAATCATCCTCTTATTTAATTTACTATTTAAATTCAGACTTTTCAAACACTATAACTCATGAAAAATAATTTAAAGTTATATCGAACAAAGTCTGGATTTACACAAGAAAATATTTCCAAAAAAATAGGCGTTTCTAGACAAACAATAAACTCTATCGAAAACAACAGATACCATCCCTCTATACTATTATGCTTGAAACTTTCTAAGGAACTAGAATGTAAAGTAGATGATTTATTTAGTCTAGAATGAGTTTGTTATTATTGCCCACAACCTTTCTCCCCAATTTAATGGGGTAAGAATAACGAACACTTAATATTATTCCACCGTAACAGATTTCGCTAGGTTTCGAGGTTGATCCACGTTTTTTTCTAGCATGACAGCAATGTGATAAGACAGCAATTGCAAGGGTATTGTAGTAAGAAGTGGCGAAAGTAACTCTATTGTTTCAGGCACTTCAATGACATGGTCTGCGATTCCCTTAACTTGAGTATCCCCTTTGGTGACCACAGCAATAATTTTCCCTTTACGTGATTTTATCTCCTGAATGTTACTAACCACTTTTTCATAATGCCCGTATTTGGTCGCAATTACTGCGATTGGCATGTTTTCATCTATAAGAGCGATTGGGCCATGTTTCATTTCTGCCGCCGGGTATCCTTCGGCATGTATGTAAGAAATCTCTTTGAGTTTTAGAGCACCTTCAAGTGCTACAGGAAAATTAAAACCACGTCCTAAATACAAGAAGTTACTAACATCCTTATATATAGCAGCAATTTCTTTTGTCAATGCTTCTGACTTTAAAACTTCTTCCACTTTTTTAGGAATCATTTCTAATTCCACGAGATGCCTTCTAAAGTCTGTATTTGACATGGTTCCTTTTGCTTTTGCTAAGCGCAGCGCAATTAGTGTAAGAACGGTAATTTGAGTTGTAAATGCTTTTGTGGAAGCCACTCCAATTTCTGGGCCTGCATGTGTGTAAGCACCAGCATCTGTTTCCCTAGAGATGGATGAACCAACAACATTACAAACTCCAAACACAAACGCGCCTCTTTCTTTTGCAAGCTTAATGGCTGCAAGGGTGTCTGCTGTTTCTCCGGATTGAGAAATAGCAATGACCACATCTGAGTCATTAATAACTGGGTTTCGGTATCTAAACTCTGAAGCATACTCAACCTCCACAGGCACTCTTACTAGTTCCTCAATTATATATTCTGCCACGAGCCCGGCATGCCAAGAGGTTCCGCAAGCTACAATTATAATGCGCTTAGCATTTAGAAACTTCGCCATGTTATCTTCAATACCCGCCATTTTAATAACGCCTTCATCTATTCGCAAGCGGCCTCTGTAGGTGTCTTTAATAGCGTGTGGCTGCTCAAAAATTTCTTTAAGCATAAAATGATCATAGCCTCCTTTTTCAATTTGTTCAAGATTAATCTTGAGCTCTTGCACATAGGGACTAACGAGTCTGTCGTCTTTTATCTTTCGGATATTTAAAGGCTTGTGTAAAGAGATAATTGCCATTTCTTCATCCTCTAGATACACGGCATTATTAGTATATTCTAAAAACGGAGAGGCATCACTGGCAATAAAAAACTCGCCTTCTCCAACGCCTATTGCTAAAGGACTTCCCAGTCTAGCAGCTACAATTTCATTGGGTTTTTTAACATCAAAAACAGCAATTGCATAAGCCCCTACCACCTGGTTAAGCGCCACTTGAACTGCTTTTCCAAGCTTTAAGTTGTTGTTTTTTTGAATGTCTTCGATCAGGTTTACCAATACCTCGGTATCAGTGTCTGATGAAAAATGATAGCCTCTTTTAATCAGCTCTTTTTTAAGAGCCTCATAATTTTCAATAATTCCATTATGGATGATTACTAGATCTCCAGAATTTGAAAAGTGAGGATGTGAATTGGCATCGTTTGGAATTCCATGGGTAGCCCAGCGGGTGTGTCCAATTCCTAAAGCTCCTTTAGGGATGTTGTTTTGATTTGAAAATTTGCGTTCTAAATCTGCAACTTTTCCTTTCGTTTTTGATAGTTGTATTTCAGCCCCGTCATACAGCGCAATTCCGGCACTGTCATAGCCTCTGTATTCAAGACGCTGCAGTCCTTTAAGTATTACTGGATAAGCTTCACGATGGCCAATATAGCCGACAATTCCACACATAAGATTTAATTATTAGGTTCAGTGTAATAAATATTTAATTTGGGGTGTTTAGCAGGGTCTGGGGAGTTATTTCCATGGAGAACAACACTTTTGGGAGACAATACGGTGCCCGTAGGGACGCCCTGAATATCTTCGGTATTTTTAAATTCATTTAGACTTATTTGACCTACATTTGAAGACACTAAAAGTCCAAGACTCACATTTGTAGAATCATTAATAACTATGTTATTTAAATGATCTGTAAGCCTAATTTTGTATTTCTTATGCTCTACACCATCACTGTCTGTTTCTGTTGCTAAAGGGACCAAGTGAACTAATTTTGAATCTGAAGAAGTCGTATTGATTGATTGGTCTAACACATAATCAAAAAGAACTGAATTATTGTCTAGGTCATAAATGTAAACTCTATTTGGAATATCAGCGTTAGACGTGGTTTCTTCTACATAAAACTCTAAGAACGCTTCGTTAATTAATCGCTTAGGAGTTATTATTTCGTTGTCAATATCTCTAAACTCGCTTAAATAGTCGGCAAAAGTATTTCCATCTTCATCTTCTGCAAATAATTCAATTACTGCCATAGAGCCTTCGCCTCCTTTAAGATATAGGAAATCATCACCCTCCAAATCTGTTGAAGTATCATTTATGGTTTGTAGAATCGATGGATTAAAATCATTGTCAAAAATAGCTACATTATTTCCAGAAAATGACAACACATATTCGCCTTGTGCTGAGCTCGTTTCCTCTTCCCCGTTAACCGTTTGGTTATAACTATAGTATACTGTAAGATTACTTAGAGGATCCTGAAGTTGAAGCTGCATCATGTGCCCTTCATTTTCAGAAGTGGCCTCAGCCTTAAAGTATAAACCTCTAAAGTAATTATAAAAACCATCTCTAGAGCTGGTGGCTTCGTTATTTTCTAATGAAAATATTAAATCTTCCCAAAACCCCTCTGGAAGGTTAGAGTTATTAGGGTTGTTAAATAAATCTATTCTAAGGCTTGGGATTAAAGTACTAGTCACTTCAGAAACGCCCGTTTCTTCATTTATAGTTTCCAACGGAATCGATAGTGAACTTGGAAAATAGGCTGCGTCAGAGTAAAGTAGTTGCCCTTCAAGTTGAGAAGATTCAATGAGCTGTCCGCTTGTTAGTGACCCGTCTGAATAATAGTTTTGAAAGTCATCTACTGCTGCGCTAGGGTCAAAACTTCGAAGCAAGAAATTATTTTTATAAATAGATAGCTTAATTTCGTTTGATCCGTATAGCGAGTCTAGCTCATAGTCAGTTACATCCTCATTTATAGTGGCATTACTAGAGTAAGGGATTGTTAAAATTACAGAGTCTAAAACGGTGTCCTCCCCAAAGGTTGGAGTGAAATCACTGGAGAGCATTTGAACTACAAAATTAGCGTTAAAGCCCCCAAAAACAGGGTCTTCATAATACCCTAACAGGTTATTTCCTAGGTTAGAGGATTCAAATTTGGTTATTTTTTTATTGTAGGTTGTTATGGGGTAAGCTTTGTTTTTAATCTCAAAATCGGGAACTCCTACGATGCCGGATCCAATTTCTGAAAACTCAGAATCACAGGCCTGGACCATTAAAATGACAGATAGTACACAAGCAGATTTAAACAAAAGAGAATTAATATATTTCATGGTAAAGGGGAGGGGCTTATTTTAATATTTTTGTGGTGTAGAAATCAGTGTAAGCTTCCGCAAAAGCTTCCGGATATTGATAGTCTAGTACAGGCTTCTCACAATTAGCAAGATAGTCTTCTAGTTCTGCAGGAAGTTCTTGAGATCCTTTTATTAATCCATCAGAAAAGTCGATAGCAACTTTCATTAAGTTAGAATAGTTGGGCGTTTTTAGCCCTTCAATATGAGTTTCTTCTATTTCATCAAACTTGATTTTGTCAATAAGACCACTATTAAGTGTGTCGTCAAAACTTTGATTGTATACAGAAGTCACGACTTTACTTTCCTTAAATAAGGGTTCATCTTTGTAATATTGTTTCAAATACAATGGCAATAATGACGCTAGCCAACCATGTACGTGAATTATGTCTGGAGCCCAGTTTAATTTCTTAACAGTCTCAATCACTCCTTTTGCAAAAAAGATAGCGCGCTCATCGTTATCATCAAACAATTGCCCTTTTTCGTCTGTCAGGGTTGCTTTTCGTTTAAAGTATTCTTCATTATCAATAAAATAAACTTGAATCCTTTCTTTTGGAATGGAAGCAACCTTGATAATCAAAGGCATGTCTAAGTCGTTAATTACCAAGTTGATACCCGAAAGCCGAATGACTTCATGGAGTTGATGTCTTCTTTCATTAATATTACCATAGCGAGGCATGAATATTCGTATTTGCCCTCCTTGTTTATTGATCATTCTAGGCGCTTCAAACGACATAGATGAAATCTCTGATTCAGGGAGATATGGCACTACTTCTGACGACACGTATAATACTCTCTTATCTTTCATATGCTCTGGGGTTTTAGTATTGACAACAAAACTCGTGCAAAAATACAAAATTTTATGCAGATTAATTGTAATACCTTAAGTTTGCAAGCTGTTAATTATTTACTAAATGCAAGTTATCAAAACAAAAACGGGTTTAATAGCCCATGTTAACAAACAAAAACAAGCTGATTTTTCAGTGGGGTTTGTTCCTACTATGGGAGCTCTTCATGAGGGTCATTTGTCTTTGGTCAAAGCAGCTTTGGCTTCTAATAAGTGCGTTGTGGTTAGTATTTTTGTTAATCCAACCCAATTCAATAATTTGGACGATTTAAATAAATACCCACGAACCTTAGACAAGGACATTGAATTATTAGAAACCCTTTCAAAGCAATCTATTGTTGTGTATGCGCCTGAAATTGAGGATGTGTATGGCCCAAAAATAGCAGCGGATTCTTTCGATTTCGAAGGACTGGAATTAGAAATGGAAGGCCGCTCTCGACCTGGTCATTTTGACGGCGTAGGAACCATTGTAAAGCGGTTGTTTGAAATCGTTAACCCTGACAACGCCTATTTTGGCGAGAAAGACTTTCAACAACTTCAAATAATCAAAAAAATGGTAGCAATCACAAAACTGCCAGTTAAGATTATAGGATGTCCAATTGAGCGAGAACCTAATGGGCTTGCAATGAGTTCTAGAAACACTCGTTTGAACTCCTTAGAACAGGATGAATCGGCATTGATTTATAAAACATTAAAATTAGTTAAGCAGAAATTTAAAACCGAAAGTGTGCAAGCTATTTGTCGCTGGGTGGACACACAGTTTAGTGCACATCAATTGTTTGAGCTGGAGTATTTTCAGATTTCAGAAATAGAAACTTTAGCGGCTATAGAGCAAAACAACAGCAATAAGACATATAGAGCATTTATTGCGGTATTGGTAAGAGATATCCGTTTAATTGACAATATAGATTTAAATTAATTATCTTTACCAACATGCAAATACAAGTTGTAAAATCCAAAATTCATCGCGTTAAAGTAACCGGAGCTGATCTTGATTATATTGGAAGTATTACAATCGATGAAGACTTAATGGATGCTGCCAATATTATCCAAGGAGAAAAAATCCAAGTGGTTAATAACAATAATGGTGAGCGCCTAGATACCTATGTAATTCCAGGGCCAAGAAACTCGGGAGAAATTACTTTAAACGGCGCCGCTGCTCATAAGGTTTCTATAGGAGATGTTTTGATATTAATCACCTATGCTTTTATGGAATTAGAAGAGGCTAAAGTCTTTAAGCCTTCTTTGGTGTTTCCTAATGAATCCAATAACCTATTAAACTAAATTTTGAATCTAAAACTGAAGCCAGTACTAAAAGTAACGGTCCCACTTTTACTAAGTGTTGCAGCGGTTTGGTATTCGTTTTCTATTATCCCTTTTGATCGTTTGGTTGGGTCATTTAAAGAAGCTAACTACTCTTGGGTTCTTTTAGGCACATTTTTCGGACTATTAAGTCACTTGTCACGTGCCTATCGTTGGCGGTTTCAGCTAGAGCCAATGGGCTATAACATTAAACTTGGAAATAGTATAATGGCTGTTTTTGCAACCTATTTAATTAACTATACAATCCCTAGAGCCGGAGAAATAGCAAGAGCCTCCATACTCACAAATTATGAAGGGGTGCCTTTTGAAAAAAGCTTTGGTACTATAGTTTCAGAACGCATTGCCGATATGGTTGTGATGTTAGGTATTATTACGGTCACACTTTTTTTACAATATGACTTTATTTACACGAAACTTTCAGAAACGATTGACCCTTTAAAACTGTTAATTGGTGCGACTGCAGCCATAGTCTTTATTTTTATAACAATTGTAATCATTCAAAAAGGGCAGTCAAAAATCGCTCTAAAAATAAAATCGTTTATGAGCGGCTTAGTAGAGGGGCTTCTTAGTATTTTTAAGATGAAAAAAAAGTGGCCTTTTATTTTTCATACCCTGTTTATTTGGGGAATGTATATCCTTATGTTTTATGTCACTACATTTTCTGTAAATGAAATAAGTAATATTCCTTTTGCGGCGATTTTAATTGGGTTTATATTGGCTAGTTTTAGTATTGCTGCAACCAACGGAGGGATTGGATCTTATCCATTGGCTGTTTTTGCTGCGTTTTCTATTTTTAATATTCCCGAAGATCCAAGTATTGCATTTGGGTGGATTATGTGGACCTCACAAACATTAATGATTATACTTTTAGGCGGGCTTTCTCTTCTCTATTTGCCATTTTACAATAGGCGATTCCCAAAACAAACTTCTAAATAGTACAATTATTTTTCGCTTATTTTCTTAACTTGGCAACACCAATCTATATATACATATAACATGAAGTTTTTTGTCATTTCATTACTATTAAGTTGTAACCTTTCATTCTCTCAGACTCTTTATGAATCGATTGAATCTGAAGCTCTAGGAACGACTCGAGAATTAAAAATTCAACTACCACGTAACTATGAGGCTAATGAAGACCAGGCCTATCCACTAATTATTGTTTTTGATGGGGATTATCTTTTTGAGGCTGTTGCTGGCAATGTTGATTACTACTCTTACTGGGAAGACATGCCTGGTGCCATTGTAGTAGGAGTGAGCCAAGAAGAATCAAGAGCAGATGACTGCACAATTTCAGTAGAGAATTTCTTGCCTCACAAAAAAGGGGCTCAATTTTATGACTTTGTTGTAACCGAGCTTATTCCTTTTATGTCAGAAAACTATCGTAGTTTAGATTTTAGAATTGCTATTGGCCATGGAAAAACCGCTAACTTTATAAACTATTTTTTCTTTAAAAAATCGTCCGTTTTTAATGCTTTTATAGCACTGAGCCCTGACTTAGCTTCTTATATGCAGGAGAATCTTACAAGACAATTTTCTATTGAACAAAAGAGACAATCATTTTATTATTTATCTACGGCATCAGGGGATATAAAGCAAAATAAAAAAGAGGCTGTTGAACTTAACACTCAGCTTTCTGTTTTAGAAAACTCTAGTCTGTCCTATACGTTTGATAATTTTGAAGGCGCTACACATTATTCACTTGTTACACATTCGATTCCAAAGGCACTAGAAGGCATATTTTTGGAGTTTCAACCTATTAGCAGGTCAGAGTATAAAAACAAAATCCTAACACTAGAAACGTCCCCTGTTGATTATTTGATAGAAAAATATAAAACGATCAAAGAGGTGTTTGGAGTCGAAAAACAAATGCTCGTTAACGATTTTAAAGCCATCGCTGCAGCCCTAGAAAAAACAAAGCAATATGAGCTTTATAAAGATTTAGGAAACATCGCCAAAGATCAACATCCAGGTACTATATTAGCCCCTTTTTATTTAGCGCGCTATTATGAGGCGTCAGGAAAGTACAAAAAGGCCATGAATTCCTATAGGTCTTGTTATACACTTGGAAGTATTGAGGGCTATTTAAAAGAAGATATGCTAAATCGAGCAGATCAAATTCAAAAAGAATACGGATACTAATGGCTAAAGTTAAAACCACCTTTTTTTGTCAGAGCTGTGGAGCTCAATCTGCCAAATGGCAAGGACAATGCACTTCTTGTAAGTCTTGGAACACCATCACAGAAGAATTGGTGCAGAAGCCAGACAAAAAGGATTGGAAGCCTGGAGCGCAAAACAGCCCTAACCGGGTGTCCAAGCCGCTTAAAATATCTGAAATAGACACGGCAAAAACCGTTAGAATGAACACCAACGATGGCGAGCTTAACCGTGTGCTTGGAGGCGGTATAGTACCGGGATCCTTAATCCTTTTGGGAGGAGAGCCAGGCATAGGAAAAAGTACGTTAATGCTTCAAGTTTCATTGAAACTACCTTATAAAACTTTATATGTTTCTGGAGAAGAAAGTCAAAAACAAATTAAACTTCGTGCAGAACGTATCCAACCTTTGAATGATACCTGTTACATATTAACAGAAACAAAAACACAGCACATATTTAAACAAATTGAAGCGCTCCAACCAGATGTTGTTGTGATTGATTCGATTCAAACACTACAAAGTGATTACTTGGAAGCTTCTGCAGGGAGTGTTTCGCAAATTAAAGAATGTACAACTGAGCTTATTAAGTTTGCAAAAGAAACAGCCACCCCCGTAATTTTAATAGGGCATATCACCAAAGATGGCTCCATTGCAGGACCTAAAATATTAGAGCATATGGTGGATACGGTCCTTCAGTTTGAAGGGGATAGAAATCATGTTTTTAGAATTTTAAGAGCCCATAAAAATCGTTTCGGGTCTACACACGAACTAGGGATTTATGAAATGCTCGGAACTGGTTTACGAGAAGTTACGAATCCTTCAGATATTTTAATATCTAAAAAAGACGAAGCCTTGTCGGGAAATGCTATCGCTGTCACCCTAGAAGGCGTACGTCCATTGCTTATAGAAGTTCAGGCTTTGGTAAGTACGGCCGTTTATGGAACGCCCCAGCGGAGCGCGACTGGTTTTAATGCCAAACGTCTCAACATGTTGTTGGCTGTTTTAGAAAAACGTGCTGGCTTTAGACTTGGTGCAAAAGATGTATTTTTAAATATTACTGGAGGCATCAATGTCGATGACCCCGCGATTGACTTAGCGGTGGTTGCGGCCATTTTATCTTCTAATGACGATCAGGCCTTGGCCAAAAACTTTTGTTTTGCTGGTGAAGTAGGCTTGTCTGGAGAAATTAGACCGGTTCAGCGTGTAGATCAGCGCATTTTAGAGGCAGAAAAACTAGGCTTCGAAATTATATTTGTGTCAAAACACAACAAGATAAGTCTAAAAACAACCGCTATTAAAGTTCAATTACTTACAAAAATTGAAGATTTGGTAGAAATTATAGGCTAACGGATAACAAAAAAGCCAGACATAATTGTCTGGCTTTTTTGTTTGCTATAATAAGGGCTTAACAAAATTCGTTGTACGCATTTTTTAAGTTTTCTGCGATCAGTTCTGCTGGTCGCCCTTCAATATGATGACGTTCAAGGACGTGAACTAATTCACCATCTTTAAACAAGGCCATGCAAGGAGAACTTGGAGGAAATGGAACCATGTGTTCTCTTGTTTTTTGGACTGCTTCTTTATCTACCCCTGCAAATACGGTGACAGTTTGAGTGGGGAGTTTTTCGTTATCTAAGCTCATAATAGCACCTGGTCGTGCGTTGGCAGCGGCACAGCCACAAACTGAATTGACAACCACTAGAGTTGTGCCCGATTGTGCTAAAGCAGTGTCTACAGCTTCGGCGTTATGTAATTCTTCAAAGCCTACTTGCGTCAAATGTTCACGCATTGGTTTTACTAATTCTGCTGGATACATGTTTATTTATTTTTAATTAAAGTACAAAGATACACATTTGTCTGGCAATTATATTCTTTTTTTGAGTGTGTAAAGTGTTAAAATGCCTATAATTTTTTAAGAAATATTTGAGCTTATTAATTGTGACTATTCTTTTTTTTGTAGGTTTGATTTTTAATTTAATCATGATATAAAATGGGATTTTCGAAATGGATAGGGGCCTCAATAGGATGGTCTTTTGGAGGGCCAATTGGCGCTATTATTGGAATGGCACTAGGAAGTCTTTTAGACGCTTCCTCAAAAGGGGGAGTTGTTCGTACCCAAAATCAAGCCGCTACTCGCTCCGGGGATTTTGAGGTCAGCTTATTAGTTTTGGCTTCTATAGTTATCAAAGCAGATGGCAAACAAGACCAGCGAGAGTTGGATTTTGTACGGGCACAGTTTGTTCAAATGTATGGTAAGGAACGCGCAAATAAAGCCTTCAAGCTGTTTAAAGAAATATCTAAGCAGACCAATATCCCGACACGTCAGGTGTGTTTACAAATTCGTCAAATGATGGATCATGCCTCACGACTCCAACTAATCCATTTTTTATTTGGCATTGCAAAGTCCGATAATCACGTCGATGAATCTGAGGTCAAAGCAATCGCTTTAATTGCTTCTTATTTAGGGGTAAGTGTTAGAGATTTTGAAAGTATCAAAGCTATGTTTTACAAAAGTTCTGATATGGCCTATAAGATTCTAGAGATTGAACCAACGGCAACCAAAGCAGAAATTAAAACTGCTTACAGGAAAATGGCTAAAAAATACCACCCTGATAAAGTCCTTCATTTAGGAAAAGAACACCAAAAGGGTGCAGAAGAAAAATTCAGAAAGGTTCAAGAAGCCTATGAACAACTGCAAAAATAGGTTTCTCATTTGTTTTGCAGTAGTGAACTATTTTTATTAGTTTAGCAGCCTAGATTTATTAACTTGCCAAAAATTTAAAAACTTGATGGATCAAATTATTTCTTACCTCAGTAGCATAGATCCCATTTTAGCGGCTTTATATGCCTCTCTTTTTACCTGGATTGTAACCGCTTTAGGCGCTTCGCTTGTTTTCTTTTTTAAAGGAATGAATAGAGGGCTTTTGGATGGAATGCTTGGTTTTACTGGAGGTGTTATGGTGGCTGCCAGTTTTTGGAGTCTATTGGCGCCAAGTATTGAGATGAGTCCAGGCGAAGGTTTTTTAAAGGTACTCCCCGCAGCGATTGGTTTTGGAATGGGTGCGTTATTCCTTTTTGGACTCGACAAAGTACTCCCTCATTTACACATAAATTTTAAAGACAGTGAAAAGGAAGGTGTTAAGTCGCCTTGGCACCGAACTACGTTATTGGTGCTCGCGATTACACTTCATAACATACCAGAAGGCTTAGCAGTAGGTGTTCTTTTTGGAGGGGTTGCAGCGGGTATTCCAGAGGCAACTATTGGTGGTGCTGTGGCATTAGCCCTTGGAATTGGAATTCAAAATTTCCCAGAAGGGCTAGCGGTTTCTATGCCACTTAGACGTCAGGGGGTTACTAAATTTAAAAGCTTTTGGTACGGCCAGCTTTCGGCAATTGTAGAACCTATTGCTGCGGTCATAGGCGCTGTTGCAGTTACATTTTTCACACCCATTTTGCCTTACGCTTTGGCATTTGCAGCAGGGGCTATGATTTTTGTAGTGGTTGAGGAAGTGATTCCAGAAACACAGCGGGATAAATACACCGATGTTGCAACGCTTGGTTTTATTGGTGGCTTTATTGTAATGATGACCTTAGATGTTGCTTTAGGTTAATCACACCCACAGCCGTCGTTACCACAATTCTTATTGTTTTTGCCAGACTTCCACAGCTGCTTTCGGAACAAATAAAGAACAGCAATCAATACAAGTACAGCAATTATTAGAGTTTGAAAAGAAGTATTCATTTCTAGTTATTTTAAAAATTGAAAGGCAATTAAAGCACATATATACGCAATCGCCGTCATTCCAATGAGTTGAAGAATAGGCCATTTCCAGGTTTTAGTTTCTCGTCTAACAATGGCAAGGGTACTCATGCATTGCATTGCAAAGGCGTAAAATAAAAG
>Ga0209712_10000114_pt1 | contig 68631 bp, 65 predicted proteins | sample ArcOceMetagenome_FD_187443 | JGI IMG/M metagenome (GOLD analysis project Ga0209712, IMG submission 187443) | Marine eukaryotic phytoplankton communities from Arctic Ocean - Arctic Ocean - Greenland ARC118M Metagenome (SPAdes) (version 2) | ecosystem: Environmental > Aquatic > Marine > Oceanic...
ATCTTCAAATGATTACAAAAAATCTTCCAGTAAAGGGTTTTCTATATTGGCTGGTTATATTTTTGGAGGGAATGATAAAAATGAAAAAATAGCCATGACGTCTCCAGTTGCCATGACGCTTAAAGACAAAACAACTATGATGTTTCTGGTTCCAAAAAAATATTCAAAAGAAAATTTACCAACACCTAATGATGCTAGTATAGAATTCAAAAACATGCCTGCAAAAAAAGTCGCTGCTATTTCTTTTGGTGGCTGGGCAGATGATGCTAAAATTAACTTGTATAAACGTAAATTAATAGCTGCTTTAGAAAGTAAAGGAATTGGGTATACAAATAGTTTTTCCTTTTTAGGCTACAACGCTCCTGTAGAGGTATTTAATAGAAAAAATGAAATAATTGTTGAGTTAGAATAACAACTACTACTCTTGCCATTCTGCAATAAACAAGTTGGTGTCTCTTCCTCCTCCATTGTTTCTATTAGAAGAGAATGCTAGCCATTTTCCATCATTTGAAAATACAGGAAACGCATCAAATGTTTCTCCGTGGGTAATTCTCTTTAAGTTTTTACCATCTAAATCTATCATATATAAATTGAACGGAAAACCTCTTTCTGCTTCAAAATTTGAGGAAAATAAAATTTTCTTTCCTGAAGGATGAAAAAACGGACTCCAGTTGGCATTTCCTAAACTAGTCAACTGACGGAGGTTTGACCCATCTGCATTGCAGATATACAATTCCATTTCAGTTGGCTCTACCAATCCTTGCGCTAGTAAATCTTTGTATGCTTTAACTTCTTCTGGTGTTTTTGGCCTAGAGGAACGAAAAATTAATTGCGTACCATCTGGTGAGAAAAAGGCACCTCCATCATACCCTAATTCGTTGGTTATTTGTGTAACATCTGTTCCATCAATATTCATGGTATACAATTCTAAATCTCCACTTCTAGTTGATGTAAATACAATTTTATCTCCTTTTGGTGAAACAGTTGCTTCAGCATCATAGCCTTTTTCATTTGTTAATTGATTCACAATATTTCCTTCTAAATCAGAGACAAAAATATCGTAGCTATCATAAATAGGCCAAACATATCTACCATTTTTACGAAGTGGTGCTGGCGGACATTCTTCTGCGCCTAAATGCGTAGAGCCGTATACATAATGTTTATTGTCTGGTAAAAAATACGCACAGGTGGTTCGTCCTTTTCCAGTACTAATCATTGGTGGTGCTTTCTCGGAGAAACTTTCATCTATATTCATTAAAAACATCTGGTCACAAGCTACTCCCCATTCTTTATTATTAGATTGAAAAACTAACTGTTGATCATCAAAGCTCCAATATGCCTCAGCATTATCTCCTCCAAAAGTAATTTGACGCATGCTCTTAAAATGAACTTCTTCAGCAAAAATTAATGAATCTTTTCCAGCAACTAGCTCAACTGTACTTGTTGTTGTTTTTGAGTTGTTTTGAGTACACCCAATACTCAAAAAAAGAACAAGTACTAATGATAAAGCTCTAAATTTCATATCGTTGTTATTAATCCTTATTTTTGGCAAAAATAACACTATTATTATGAGAAACTTTCTAATCCTCTTCTTTTTAGCAGCATACATATCTTGTTCAAATGAAGTGACCGAAAAAAACATGATAAAAGCAGATGTTACTTTTTTAGCAGATGATGAATTAGAAGGAAGACAAACAGGAACACAAGGTGAAATAAAAGCTGCAGCATATGTTGCAGATAGATTTAAAAAACTTGGCTTAACAGAAAAAGGAACAGATGGGTTTTATCAAGAATTTTCTTTTGCACCAAAAACAGATCCACATTCGGAGGTTGAGTTTACAAAAAACAAAGATGGAACAATCACAGGAAGAAATGTGGTTGGATTTATAAATAATAATGCTACAAATACTATTGTTATTGGAGCTCATTTTGATCATTTAGGCTATGGTGGCGATGGTTCTTTATACAGAGATTCTGTTAAGGCTATTCATAACGGAGCAGATGATAATGCAAGCGGAACAGCTGTTATGCTAGATTTGGCGAGAAAATTAAAAGATAAAAACATTCAAAATAATTATATATTCATTGCTTTTTCTGGCGAAGAAATGGGCTTACTTGGTTCTAATTATTTTGTAAAGAATCCAACCATAAACACAAAAGCTGTGTCTTATATGATTAATATGGACATGGTAGGAAGGTTAAAACAAGACAGTGCTCTAGCAGTCTATGGTACAGGAACATCTCCAATGTTTAAACAGGTCTTAAAAGCTCATAACAGCAAATTTAAACTCATTGAAAATGAATCTGGTGTTGGCCCTAGTGATCATACTAGTTTTTATTTAGCAGACATTCCTGTCTTACATTTCTTTACAGGGCAACATGAAGATTATCATAAACCAGGAGACGATTCAGAAAAATTGAACTACCAAGGAATGGCAACAATTTCTGACTATATATTTAATATAATTTCTGATTTAGATGACAATGGAAAATTAGCTTTTAGAAAAACTAAAAACGAACGTGAAAGCACTCCTAGATTTAAAGTTGGTTTAGGAGTAATTCCAGATTATTTATTTGACGGAAAGGGAATGCGAATTGATGGTGTTTCTGAAGGAAGACCTGCCGAAAGAGGAGGGCTTCTTAAAGGAGATATTGTCATTCAATTGGGAGACAGTTTAGTAACTAATATGATGAGTTATATGAGAGCCTTATCTGTTTTTGATGAAGGAGATACAACAACAGTGATTGTAAAAAGAGGAAAACAACAAGTTAGTTCCTTTATAGAATTTTAATATTGAAATTTTATGCTAAATTGCAATAGTACAAAAACACTGTTAACCAATAAATAATTCAGACTCAAAATAGTTGAATTTATGAATAAAACAACCCTTCTCTTAGGAGTTATGTGCCTCATTTTTTCTTTTTCTAGCTGTTCAACAGCCGCCATTGAAAAGGCAATAATTACAGAACCTGTTACTTATGATATGGATGTAAGTGTTATTATTTCTAATAATTGTCTGCCTTGTCATGCAGGTGCTTTTGCAGCAGGTGGTTTAAATTTAGAAGGCTATGCCAATGTAAGAACAGCCACTGAGAACAGGAATTTACTAGCCAGAATAAATAGTGTTTCTAACCCAATGCCCCAAAATGGGCAAATGGCTCCTACATTAATTGCCACAATAGAACAATGGGCTATTGATGGATATATAGAGAATTAAAAAAAAATCATGAAAAAAATAGTAGTACTTACATTCTTGTTTTTGAGTGTCTCAATTGTTGCTCAAAAGTATTATACAAAAACAGGAAAGACTCAATTTAAAGCTTCAGTAGACGCTTTTGAACCCGTAGAAGCAACAAATAATAGTACGACTGCTATTATAAATACAACTTCTGGAGAAATTGCTTCGTTGCTTTTTGTAAAGGCTTTTAACTTTAGAGTTGCCCTGATGCAAGAGCATTTTAATGAAAATTATATGGATGCTAGTAAGTATCCAAAAGCAACTTTTAAAGGAACTATTGTTGGGTTTAATCTTTCAGAAATATCAGATACTAAAAAATACATCCTTAAAGGAATACTAACTATAAGAGGTGTTGAGAAAGAAATTGAAACATTTGCACTATTTTCAAAAAAAGAAGATAAATTGTTGATGCAAGCTTCATTTGAAGTTCAACCAGCAGATTTTAATATTAAAATACCAAAAATTGTTCGTAATAAAATAGCACGAACTATTACTATTTCTTTAGCATATGAATTTATTGAAAAAAAATAAGTTAGTCATCATTATTCTTCTAGTAATTGCTGTTAGTGTTAGTGCTATCTACGCATATGCAATGCAAGCTCCTACTAAAATTGAAAGTAAAAAAGTAGACTTTACAGGAACTTCAGACCAGCTCCTTATAAAAATTTTAGAGGACCCTGCAGCATGGCAAGATAAAATAGTTGTTATTTCTGGAAAAGTAACGAGTATAGATGATAACGGAATACTATTGTCTGCCAGTATTTACTGTCAATTAAAAGACACTACTGTTCTTAAAAAAATAAATCCAACAAACGATATTTCTTTAAAAGGAAGAATTATTGGATATGATGATTTGTTAGAAGAGTTAAAATTAGATCAATGTATTATTCAATAAGCAACTTAATTATGTTAAAAAAACACTTACTGATTTTTTGCACCTCCTTGTTTGTGATCACTAGCCTGTCTGCTCAAGACGATTTACTAGATGAATTAAACGAGAGCGCAACAGACAGCTCCTACGAAATGCCTGCGTTTAAGGCCATGAAAATAGGAAATCTACAATCAACAAAAATGGCAGATCAGGGAGATTTTTATTTAATTGTCTCTCATAGGTTTGGTCCTTTAAAGGATGGCTTTGATACGTTTTTGGGGCTAGATGAAGCCAGTACTAAAATTCAATTATTATACTCCTTTTGGGAAGGCGTTCAATTTAGCATTAGTAGAGAGTCATACAATAGAACATTTGCTGCTGCTGCTAAAATACGTTTGGCAAGGCAATCTAAAAGCTTTCCTGTAAATCTTGTAGCTTACACAACTATTAATAGAAATACATTAATTGATGAAACTATTTTTCCAGAATTAAAATCTAGTGACCAACAAAGTTATGCCACACAACTCTTAATTTCTAGACGATTTTCAGACTCATTTTCTTTTCAACTAGCTCCAACATATGTGAGAGAAAATCTACAAAATTTAAATGTAGTCCCAGAAGAAAAATACAACCAATTTGCTTTAGGATTTGGTGGCCGCTTCAAGTTAAGTAAGCGTATGAGCTTCAATGCAGAATATGTGTATAACATGAGTAGAGCTGAGGATTCTCCTTTTGATAATTCGTATGCATTTGGCTTAGATATTGAAACTGGCGGACATGTTTTTCAGTTGTTATTTACCAATTCACAATCTAGTAACGAACCAGGATTTATGAGTAGCGCCGAAGGAGATATGGTTTTTGGATTTAATGTTGTAAGAGTTTTTTAACCCTTTTTTTTGAATTAAGTAGTATTTGGATTCTGACAAATAAAAACACTAATTTTGCAAAAAAATAATTCAGTTTGGTAAAAATAGACAGTATAGAACTTCCAGATTTTCCGCTATTATTAGCACCTATGGAAGATGTAAGTGACCCTCCTTTTCGTGCTTTATGCAAAGAAAATGGAGCTGATGTTGTGTATACTGAGTTTATTTCTTCAGAAGGGCTTATTCGTGACGCAGCAAAAAGCGTGATGAAATTAGATATTTACGAAAAAGAACGTCCTGTTGGGATTCAAATTTTTGGAGCCAATATAGACTCTATGTTGCGTTCTGTAGAAATTGTAGAAAAAACAAATCCAGATATTATAGACATTAATTTTGGCTGCCCAGTTAAAAAAGTAGTATCAAAAGGTGCAGGTGCTGGAATTTTAAAAGACATAGATTTAATGGTATCCCTCACGGAAGCCATGGTAAAACACACCAATTTACCAATTACGGTAAAAACTCGTTTGGGTTGGGATCATGATTCTATAAAAATTGTTGAAGTTGCAGAAAGATTACAAGATGTAGGTTGTAAAGCCATTTCAATTCATGGAAGAACACGTGCTCAAATGTATAAAGGCGAAGCAGATTGGAGACCCATTGCTGAGGTAAAAAACAATCCTAGAATGCACATTCCTGTTTTTGGAAATGGTGATGTAACTACACCCGAAAAAGCAAAAGAAATGCGTGATGTATATGGTTTAGATGGAGCCATGATTGGAAGAGCCTCTATTGGATATCCTTGGTTTTTTAATGAAGTAAAACATTATTTTAAAACAGGAGAACATCTAGCCGGGCCAACAATTTCAGAAAGAACAGAAATGGCACGCCGTCACTTACAAATGGCCATAGATTGGAAAGGAGAACACTTAGGAGTTGTAGAAACCAGAAGACACTACACCAATTATTTTAAAGGAATTCCTCATTTTAAAGAGCATCGTTTAAAAATGGTTACCTCAGATGATCCAAAAGATGTATTTGCTGCTTTTGACATTGTTCAAGAAACCTTTGGCAATGCTATGATTTCAGAAATTGGATAATAGCTTATTTATCAATAAAACCAATAGAGATTCTACTACTAGCTACCTTAGCTGCTAAAAAACCTAGTACTGTAATTGTGGCAATTACAATTAGTAAATTTGACAACCTCAACTCTACAGGATAGGGTATTGAAGAGGTAATCATAAATAACTGAAACTGTTGTTGAATGGCTACTACAGCAGCAGAAACCACTAAGCCTATAACCATTGATACTGTTGTTAATAAAAACCCTTGTAACACAAAAATCTTTTTTATTTCGTACATCGTAGCTCCTAAACTTAGCAGTGTTTTTAGATTCTTTTTTTTATCAATAATCATCATAATGATAGATCCTACAATATTAAACATCGCAATAATTACAATCAACGTAAAAATTAGATACGAGACAAAATTCTCTGTATTAATTACTTTGTAAAAGAGTTCATTTAACTGTGCTTTTGTTTGCACTTTATATTGAGCCCCTAACTTTTCTTGCAATTGCTCTGAAAAATCATCTGCATTAATTTCAGGTCTTAATTTTATTTCTATTCCTGTAAACTGGTCTTCTTTATAGTTTAATAATTGCTGTGCCTGTGCGTTCGAAACAAAGACATATTTGTTTTCAAAGTCTTCAGTGCCATAATATGTACCAACTATTTGGGTTTTAATACTTCTAAAGCTTCGAGCAGGATTTATAAACCCTGTTCCAGTTTTTGGTACTAGAATCTCTAGGTATTCGCCAAAACTTTCAACTCCTGTAGATAATTTATATGCTAAACTATTGCCAATAACGCTCGTATTCGTATATGCTTTTTGCAACCATGTACCAACATGTATTGCATCATCTAAAGCCACTACCTTAGTATAATTATAATCAACTCCTTTTACAAATGCTATTTGTTGTTTTTCTCCGTTTTTTATAAAAACTCGTTCTTCAATCACTTTAGAAAAAACAACAATATCTGCATCCTTAGAAACAAGATTTTGTAAAGATGCATCGTAAAAAAAACTTTTCCCTTTAGCGGCTGTGATTTTAATATCTGGATCTGAAATATCTAACAATGAATAATTGAAGGTTCTTAGGCCAGAAAAGCCTGACAGAATAATAAATAATGCTGCTGTGCCTACAATAACACCAATAGATGCAATTATGGTAATAATATTAATTGCATTATTTCCACTCTTAGCAAACAGGTATCTTTTGGCTATGTATAATGGAAAATTCAAAGAAAATAATGATTATTGTTTTTTACGTCTTGGAAGTACACTTGGGTCTTGAATAGGGTTTACATCTTCACCTCGCAATGACTTATCTATTTCTTCAATATAATCTAAAGAATCATCTCCAAAAAAGAGGAGTTCTGGCATTCTTCGCAATTGATTGCGAGTTCTTTTTGCTAATTCATGACGAATTAATGGCGAATTAGATTTTACCCCTTCTATAATAGCATTTCTTTTGTTTGAAGGAAAAACACTTAAATACACTTTTGCAATCCCTAAATCTGGTGTTACAGAGACTTTAGAAACCGAGATAATAACACCTTGCATTCCGTCTTGAGCTGCTTTTTGTAAAACGTCTACCAAGTCTTTTTGTAAAACACCTGCTATTTTTCGTTGTCTATTGGTTTCTTCCATGCTGCAAATCTACAATAATTAACAAAACATTCCTTACTTTTGAATGACGCAGAAAGAGGAGGCATCTTTTCAGATAAGCTGCTGTGCAGAACTATCTTATATTCTTTATAAAACCAATGAATAAAATAGAACATATTGGAATCGCTGTAAAAGATCTAGAAGCTTCTAATGCCTTATTTGCAAGTCTATTTGGTGTTGATCATTATAAGGTTGAAGAAGTGGTAAGTGAAGGAGTAAAAACATCCTTTTTTAAGGCTGGCCCTAATAAGATAGAATTATTAGAAGCTACAAATCCTGAAAGTCCAATTGCTAAGTTTATAGAAAAGAAAGGAGAAGGAGTTCATCATATTGCATTTGCAGTTACTGATATTGTTTCAGAAATAGCCCGTCTTAAAAGTGAGGGGTTTATTGTTTTAAATGAAACCCCAAAAAAAGGTGCAGACAATAAACTTGTGGCTTTCTTGCATCCAAAATCTAGCAATGGGGTTTTAATAGAACTTTGTCAAGAAATTGATGAATAACAAACTCATTACTTGCTAATTCAGTAAATCTCTTTAAAAAAGAAAAAATCTCATACTACATTTTAGGATAAAATTAAGTTTTTCAATTTTTGAATCTTGAAATTTCTGAATGCTAATTTGTATCTTGCAGGCGTACATTAATTAATTTATGCCATCTAAATTTGATTCTTATCAAAAACGCCGATTACGATCTTCTTACTTTTCTGTAGTAATAAGCATCGCTTTGGTATTGTTTATGGTTGGGTTTTTGGGTCTGATACTTTTAAAGTCTACCCAAGTAGCCAATCACTTCAAAGAAGAAGTTATGATTACTTTATTTCTTAAAAACAACACTTCTAAAGAACAAATAGAAAACTTAAGAAAATCTTTATTGAAGGAAAAGTTTTCCAGAAAAATTGTGTATATATCTAAAGGTGAAGCTGCAAAATTTTATACTGAAGACTTGGGAGAAGATTTCATTAATTATTTAGGGACAAACCCCTTAAAAAATAGCGTAGATATCTATTTAAATCCTGGTTTTGTAACTCCAGAAAAAATGCAAGAAATTTCAGATAGATTTGACAACAATAGTTTTGTTTTTGAGGTTTCTTATGATAAACCTTTGGTTACTTTTTTAACACAAAATATTCAGAAAGTAAGTTTTTGGTTGTTTGCAATTAGTTCATTTTTTGGGTTAATTGCCCTTATTTTAATCAATAGTTCGATTAGACTTTCAGTATATTCCAAAAGATTTAACATCAAAACCATGCAAATGGTTGGCGCTACAAAAGGCTTTATTAGAAAACCTTTTATTTGGAGCGGTATTAAATTGGGGTTCATTGGAGCTTTCATATCATTGGCTGGATTGGCAGCTGTAATTTATTATATTGATCAAAAAATTCCAACACTTCAATTAATAACAGACTATCATACTTTAGTATATCTTGGTTGCGGAATACTACTTATTGCTTTTATAATTTCATGGCTGAGTACCTTTTTTGCGACTCAGCGTTTTTTAAATTTACAAACAGACGAACTTTATTTTTAAGAATATGAGTACAGAAAAAAACACCTCTAAACCAGTATTCCTTTTCGGAAAGAAAAACTACCTATTTATGTTTATAGGTCTAGCCTTTATAGCTCTAGGTTTTATTTTTATGGCTGGCGGCGGTAGTGATGATCCAGCTATTTTTAACGAAGCAATGTATAATTTTCAACGAATTCGTTTAGCCCCAACCTTAGTTATTATTGGATTGGGAATAGAGATTTATGCCATACTCCTAAACCCTAAAAAATAATAATGAGCATTATTGAAGCTATTATCCTTGGAATCATCCAAGGACTAACCGAATTTTTACCTGTTTCATCTAGCGGACATTTAGAACTCGCAAAAGCTATTTTAGGAGACAATTCTGTTCCTGAAGAAAGTCTAGCCTTTACCATTGTGTTACACTTTGCGACTGCTTTAAGTACGCTTGTAATTTTCAGAAAAGAGATTCTAGAAATTTTTAAAGGATTATTCAAATTTCAATGGAACGAGGAAACACAATTTTCTTTTAAAATTATTGTTTCTATGATTCCAACTGTTATTATAGGACTCTGTTTTGAAGAAGAAATCGCTTCTTTATTTGGAGGACAAATACTATTGGTTGGTTTTATGTTACTTATCACAGCCATCCTCCTTTTACTAGCAGACAAAGCAAAAGATACTACTAAAAACGTCACTTATGTAAATGCTGTTGTTGTTGGAATATCTCAAGCCATTGCCATTTTACCGGGAATTTCAAGATCTGGTGCTACAATTTCTACCGCTGTTTTATTAGGAATAGACAGAACTAAGGCTGCTAAATTTTCATTTCTAATGGTAGTCCCTTTAATTGTTGGTAAGGTGATTAAAGATCTTTACAGTGGAAATATTAGTGTAGCCTCAACAGATACTGCACCTATGGTTATTGGTTTTTTTGCTGCATTTATAGCTGGCTTAGTAGCTTGTAAATGGATGATTGCGTTGGTTAAAAAAAGTAAACTAACTTATTTTGCTATCTATTGCGCTGTTGTAGGGATTAGTGCAATTATTTATACAATCTCATAATGACAGTTGATGATTATTTAAACGGACAGGTGTTGTTAATTGACAAACCTTTAGAATGGACTTCTTTTCAGGCCGTCAACAAAATCCGTTGGCATATTAAGCAAAAATATCATCTAAAGAAAATAAAAGTAGGACACGCCGGAACTTTAGATCCTCTAGCAACGGGTTTGCTAATCATTTGTACTGGAAAAGAAACTAAAAATATTGCCACATATCAAGGGCAAATTAAAGAATATACTGGAACATTTACGCTGGGTGCTACAACACCTAGCTATGATTTAGAGACCACAATTAATGAAACATTTGCTACAGATCATATTACAAATGAAGTCTTAACAAAAGCTGCCAAAAATTTCTTAGGTGAAATAGATCAAAAACCACCCATATTTTCAGCTATAAAAAAAGACGGAAAGCGTTTGTATGAACTAGCAAGAAAGGGTGAAACAACAGAAATAGCAACAAGAAAAGTATCGATTTCAGAATTTCAACTCACAGAAACTACCCTGCCTAAAATAGGCTTCAAAGTAGTATGCAGCAAAGGAACCTATATTAGATCTTTGGCTTATGATTTTGGTTTATCTGTAAACTCTGGAGCACATCTTTCTAGTTTAAGAAGAACTAAAATTGGCGAATTCTCTGTTAACAATGCTCTTTCAATTGATCAATTTATAGAAAGATTAGCTTTAGAGTAGAAAATACATCCTGCACTTTATAAAAATCGATTGTACCAACTATCTTCAATGGGTACTTCCCAATAATTTTGAAAATCGTATTTACTAGTAATTAAATTATCAAAAATGATAGTTTTAGCGGTAACAGCTTTATTCTTTACCAGTTTCTTAAAACCTTTTAGCTCTTTATACTGAACATATTCTCCTTGTTTAAAACATACGTTCATTCTATCTAATAAAGCCACTTCATAGGTGTTTTGAAGCGCTAGAATAAACCCAACCAACAAATCCATCTCCGAATTTTGCACTGAAAAATTGGCATCTTCAGCAGCAATAATTATAAACCTATTGTACAAAAATTGATAAGAGCATTTAAAATTAGCGTCTTCTTCTTTCCAGCTACTAACAAAATTTTTAACTTTTAATTCTATTTCTTCAAGTTCATGGGTGTAAAATTTTCTGCTAGATGGGTAAATCCAAATTTTCGCTTCTTCAGATAGTAAGGTAAAGTCTGTAATCATACTGCAAATATAGTGAAACAAAAAAGCCTTGGCACAGATACCAAGGCTTCTAAATTATTTAATTTATAATGGGCTTCTAGAATAAGTCTAGCATGTTTTCCTGTATGTTAACTCCCTTGTCTTTATTGTACCAAATTTGTAGATCTTGTTTAAAACTGGCATCTAATTGCCCGTGTTTTTCTTTATAATCTTTCACCATTTTTGTTGCAACAGAAGGTCTAGGGCCCCAAGTGTTTAATACTTCATTTTTAGCATTTAATGCAATTAACTTAGGAATTGATTTTCCTCCGTTTGTTAAAAAATGATTCATTAATTCTTCATGATCATCTCTTAAAATAATTTTTAGAGTAATCTGAGTACTTTCACTTGCAATTTTATTGATGATTGGCAATGATTGTGCGGCATCACCACACCACCCTTCTGTTAGAACTAACCAAGTAACAGGTTCATCTATGTTTTTTAGTGAAACAATCGTTTGTTGGGTAAGCTTACTCGTTTTATCTAAACGTTTCATTCTTTTATCATTCAACGTACTGTAATTTAGTAATGCTTCCGACTGAGCAGCTCCACTAGATTTGCCAGATACTATAAGGTCACCTATCAAAGTTCTATAGGCTTGATAAGAAATACCCTTTTGTAGACCCTCTTCTATACTATTTTTCATTAAAATTCTTTTGTTGTGAAATTTTTTAGACGCGCAATAAAAAACAACCTTACATTGTTTTTAATTCTTAATTTTCTGTGCTTGTAAATTTTTTAGCATGTCTTTTGTCATTGAAGAAATGGTATATTTATGAGACCAGTTCCAATCTTCTCTGGCTTTGGTGTCGTCTATGATTTGAGGCCAGCTATCTGCAATTTTTTGTCTAAAGTCTGGACGATAATTAATGGTGAAATTTGGAATCGTATGTTGAATTTCCGAGGCTAATTCTTTTGGTGTAATATCCATCGCGAACAAATTATATGAAGTTCTAACTGTAATATCTTCAGGTTTTGCTTGCATGATCTGAACGGTTGCATTTACTGCATCATCCATATACATCATAGGTAAGCGAGTATCTTCACGTAAAAAACATTCAAAACTCCCCTGTTCAATGGCTTTGAAAAATATGTCAACCGCATAATCGGTGGTTCCTCCCCCAGGCTTTGATTTCCAGCTAATAATTCCAGGGTACCGCAAGCTTCTAACATCCACATTGTATTTTTCATAATAATAGTTGCACCAAAATTCTCCTGAAATCTTACTAATACCATAGACAGTAGAGGGCTCCATAATGGTTTGTTGAGGTGTATTAATTTTAGGACTTGTTGGGCCAAATGCAGCAATAGAACTTGGCCAATACACCTGACTGATATATTTTTCTTTAGCAATATCCAACACTGCTAATAAAGATGTCATATTTAAATCCCATGCTTTTTTAGGAAACTTTTCACCAGTTGCAGAAAGCATAGCAGCAAGAAGGTATATTTGGGTGACTCCATGCTTTTTCACAACAACTAAAATTGCTTCTTTATCTGTTGCATCAATAATTTCAAAAGGGCCAGAAGTCATTAGATAAGCGTTGCCATTTCTTATGTCTGATGCAATTACATTTGAACTACCATAAATAGCACGAAGTTTTTCTGTTAATTCGCCGCCAATTTGACCACTAGCACCTAATACAAGAATTTTTTGACTCATGCTGATTTTATGTTTTTGATAAATTCAAAGGTAAATAATTTAACAATTCATAAAAAACAATTATTTAAAAACAATTTGTTAAACTATCCTTAAATAAAATTAAAAAACACTCTTTTATGATATGCTAAAATTTGTGATGAATTTTATGTATTTTTAAACACTAAAATAGTGTTCATGAAGATTGTTTTTTATTGTGTGTGTTTTTTAATTATTAGCTCTTGTAATGATAAAAAGATAAATGCAACACAGGTAATTGATAAGCCTGAATCTAGTCGCATAAAAAAACATGCCCAGATAGCAACAATTAAATCAAAATTTGAGGCAGATATTGATGCTTGGACTGAATATGAAAACTTAATTGTTTTTTTAAATCAATATATGTCTATTTCACCTAATGACGCTTTAAATAATTCCAGAGAATTAAATGACATTACTAAAAGTCTTAACGATAGTATTAAGCCCCAGTTTTTAGAAACTCCTGCTTTTAAAGCACGTGTAAATTTATTGTATAATGAAACTTTGAGATTGTATGATATGTCTTCAATTCCTGCTATCAAAGCCACTGAAGTAAATAATCAAATAGATAAGGTTTTGAATGCGTTTTCATCTATTAACTTCAAAATTAACACCATCTTAAAACAGCGTGAATTAGAAGGTGATGTGAAAGACGTTAATTTTAGTAGAGAAGTTCCTAAGAAATTAATAAAAGACCCAGAAATTAACACGCTTAAACCTTTGTTAAAGAACAAATTACCAAAAAATAAAGTCGCAAAAAAAACTAAAAAAATGATGTTTTTTGAAGACGATCTTTTAAAAAAGAAAAAAAATAGTCTCCGAAAAAGAAAAAAAGTAACTGAAAAGAAGGATAATTGAGTATTATCTTAGTTATGCGGCAGTAACAAATAATGTTATTGAAGATGAAACAAATCTTTAAAAAGTTGTTTAATTTTTAAACTTATATTAGTTAATAATATCCTTTACCGTCTTAAAAATCAAGTCATACTCAAACCCTTTTCTTAAAAGAAAATCTGTTAGCTTTTTCTTTCTTTTATGAATATTTTTTTCAAAAATATTGTTGTTTTTATTTTCAGTTATTCTATAGATAGTCTGTAAATAATCTTCTTTATTAATTTCTTTTAAAGCTGTCTTTATATTGTAGCTAGAAATATTTCTAAAATTTAACTCTCTAACTATACGTTGTTTTCCCCAGTTTTTAATTCTAAATTTCCCTCGAGCAAAACTTTTAGAAAATCGTTCTTCATTTAAAAAATTGTGCTGCATTAAGTGTAATAGAATCTTTTCTTGAGCTTCAGGAATGAGTTGATATTCGCCCATTTTTCTTTCTACCTCTTGATGGCATCTGTCTTGATATACACAGTAATGCTCCAATTTCTTTTGGAACTCATCAACAGTAAAAGATTTCTTATTTTGAATCATTATTTCGAAAATACAAAAAGAGGGTGAAACCTAGGTAATTACATCCTCTTTATAAGTACTATTTTATAAAAGCTATACAGGAATTTCTTGCTTTGTTTTAAGCAATCCTTTTAACCTCATTTTAAACTTAGTAACAAGGTAAAATAAAATTGGCACTACTACTAATGTTAAAAATGTTGCTATTAATAAGCCATAAATAACTGTTTTAGCAAGAGGCCCCCAGAAAACAACATTATCTCCACCCATATAAATATTTGCATCAAAATCACTAAATAATGTAAAGAAGTTTATGTTTAAACCAATAGCTAAGGGTATGAGTCCTAAAATGGTAGTAATAGCCGTTAATAAAACAGGACGCAACCTGGCTTTTCCTGCTTTTACTACTGTTTCATACAAACTTTCTAGAGGTAAATAATTTGATTCAGATACACCATCTAGTAATTTTCTTCTACTAATTAATAACTCTGTATAATCTAATAATACCACACCATTGTTTACTACAATTCCGGCTAAAGCAATAATACCAACCATGGTCATCATGATTACAAAAGGAGCTCCAGAGATCACCAAACCACCAAAAACACCAATCAAACTTAAAAAGATAGCCAACATAATTATTCCGGGTTTTGAAACTGAGTTAAATTGAATAATTAAAATAAAGAAAATTAACAATAAGCCTGTAATAAACGCACCTACCAAAAAATTCATTTGTTTTTTTTCCTCTTCAATTTGACCTGTATAATCTATTTTAACTCCTTTGGGAAAATCATTGAAATTTTTCATAGAGTTCTCAATTCTTGCTACCACGGCTCCAGCATCTGTTTCACCTGGCGAAAGAGCAGAATAAACTGTTACAACCCTTTTTACATTTTTATGTTTAATGGCACTAAAACCAGAACTGTTCATTTGAGAGGCAACTGCAGAAACAGGAATCTCTTTAATTTTACCGGTAACTTGGTCTCTAAATGTAATTTTCTGATTAAAAACTGCACTTTTATTATATCTATCGTCTTTGTTAAAACGAACATAGATATCATAATCTTCACCTTTTTCTTTGTAAATCCCTGCTTTATTTCCAAAAATAGCAGCTCTTAGTTGTTGGCCAACTTGCCCTGTAGAAACCCCTAATTCTCCAGCTTTTTTTCTATCTACTAGCACCTGCATTCCAGGTTTAGATTTATTCACATCAATTTTTAATTCATCTACTCCAGAAATACTTTGTGTATTTAAATAATCTCGCATTCTTTCTGCAGTTAAAATTAATTCTTCATAATCTTGTCCATTAAGTTCAATATTAATTGGAGATCCTGCAGGAGGTCCATTTGCGTCTTTTTCAACAGAAATTAAAACTCCAGGATAAATACCAACTAGTGCTGCTTGAACTTTTTGTCGTAACATCTCGCTGTCTTCACCTCTTCTATATTTAAATTCACGCATAGAAGCCGTGATTTTCCCTTTGTGTGGCATTTCAGCAGAAGAGCCTCCATCTTTTTCAGGATTTCCAGCTCCTTCTCCAACTTGAGAAACTATACTTTCTACTAAAAAATTATAGCCATCATCTGTATATATTTTTTCGTTCAAAACCTCGAAAACCTTTTGCTCAATTTCTCTGGTAATTTCATTTGTTTTTTCAATGTCAGTACCTTGAGGATATTCTATGTACACAATAATCTGATTGGGCTTATTGTCTGGAAAAAACTCAACTTTAGTTCTTTCCTCTTTTAAAGACCAACCAAAACCTGTAAAAGCAACAAATAAAAGAACAAAAGTCGCAACTACTAGTAGATAAGGTCTCCAACCAGTTAAAGCTCTCTTTAATTGTCTTTCGTACCAATTTTCTAGGGAAACAAGTGTGTGTTTTTGAAAATAATTTGCCGCTTTTCTTAGTATAAATCTATACACCCAGAACATGATTGCTGTAAATATGATTAAAGTTCCTAGTCCATTATATTCTCCTCCAAAGAAAAATATAAGCAACCCAACAATTACCATAATACTTGTTAATTTTACAATATTTTTTAATGGCATGTCCTTATCTTCTACACTCATAAACCGAGACACTAAAACCGAATTAAAGAAAATTGCCACAAAAAGAGAAGAGCCTAAAACAATAGACAATGTAATTGGTAAAATTACCATAAATTGTCCCATAATTCCTGGCCATAAACCTAGGGGAATAAATGCTGCTACGGTTGTAGCGGTAGAAATAATAATAGGGAATGCAATTTCTCCGATACCTTTCTTCGCAGCTTCAATTCTAGTCATACCTTCCTCATCCATCAATCGATAGACATTCTCTACAACTACAATTCCATTATCTACCAGCATCCCAAGACCCATAATTAAACCAAATAGCACCATAGTATTTAATGTGTAGCCTAAAGCTCCTAAAATCATCAAAGACATAAACATTGACATTGGTATTGCGAAACCAACAAAAATTGCATTTTTAAATCCAAGAAAAAACATGAGAACAATTACTACTAAAATAACACCAAAAATGATATTATTAACCAAGTCATCAACTTGACCAATTGTTTTAGGTGATTGATCATTTGTAATGCTTACTTCTAAATCTTGGGGAAAATTATTTTTCTTTGCTTGTGCTACAATTTCTCCAACTTTATCAGCTGCAGTAACCATATTCTCGCCACCTCTTTTTTTAACATCTAACATCACAACTGCAGCTCCTTTTTCTCTGGCATAAGTTGTTTTGTCTTTGTCTTTAAAAGAAATTTTTGCAACATCTTTTAAATAAATTGAATTTCCTTTTTCTGATTTAATTACAAAATCAAGCAAGTCTTCAGGGGAGTTAATTTCACCAATAATTCTAATGGTTCTTCTTTGTTGGCTCGTAATAAAATTTCCTGCAGACATGGTTATATTACCACGATTGATTGCGTTTGTGATATCATCAAAACTAACTTTTGCTGCCATCATTTTATAAATATCCACAGCAACCTCTATTTCTTTGTCTTGCGCTCCGCGAATATCTACTTTCTTAATTTCAGATAAGTCCTCTATTTCATCCTGTAAAAACTCTCCAAATTCTTTTAATTTAGAAACTGGGTAATTTCCAGTAATATTAATATTTAAAATAGGCACCTCTTCAGATATGCTTAATTCAAAAACATTCGGTGTAACTTTTGCCCCATTAAATGTAGGCCAATCTTCACCTGCCGTTTCTTGATCTATTTCGTCTTTAACCTTTTGTTTTGCTTTATCAACAGCAATACTCTCATCAAACTCTACTGTAATAATAGAATAGTCTTCCTGAGATGTTGAAGTAATTTCAACTACATTGCTTACTGATTTTAATTTATCTTCTAGCGGAGTTGTTATAAGTTTCTCAATATCTTCTGCCGTATTTCCTGGATATACAGAGCTAATATAAATTTTTGTTTCGCTTATTTCCGGAAAGTTCTCTCTTGGCATTGCAAAATATGAAGAGATCCCTAGATATAGAAATAGAAACATTAAAACGTAAATAGTGGTTTTATTATTTATTGCCCAAGAAGAAAGCTTAAATTCTTTGTCTACTTGTTGATTCTTTTTAGCCATTTTTCAGTTACTTTTTATTGATCACTTTTACAACCTGACCATTGTTTACACTTCGTGCACCCTCCATAATAATTTCTGCGTCTGATGTGAGGTTTTTTATTACTTCAATAAAATCTCCTTGTGTTTTTCCAGTTTCAATTACCAATCTTTCTGCAACAGCTAGATTGTTTTCTTTTTTATTTTTTACGATGTAAATGAACTGCTGACCTTTTGCATTTTCTGAAATAATAGATTGTGGAATTAAAATTGCATTGGTATTTGTATAATCGTTAAGTTTTAATTTGGCCGTTAAGTTTGGTTTAATTTTACCCGCTAGATTAGGAACACTTACTTCTATTTTAAAAGATCTATTGCTTGGGTTTATAAAGTTTCCAACCTGTCTAATTTTAGAATGAAAGGTCTCATTGAGTATCGGAAAATTAACTTCTACCGCCTTATTTTTAGTAATGCTGGTAATATAATTTTCTGGTACATCTGTTTCTATGTACATATCAGAAAGATTTATAATCCTAAAAATTTCCGCCCCTTGTCCAGGAGCAACAACAGTTCCTTTTTCTTTAAAAACATCATCTATAATTCCAGTAAAAGGAGCTTTAATAGTAAATTTGCCTAATTGTTGTTTTAATTGATTGGTTGAATTTTTTTGAGTATTATACGATGTTTTAGCTTGTAAAAATTGCATTTCTGATCCAATTTTCTGATCCCATAATCTTTTTTGACGTTCATAGGTTGTTTTAGCCAACTGTTCATTTAATTCTAATATCAGTATTTGTTTAGATAGGCCTCCATCATCAATTACTGCAAGAGGCTGTCCTTTGGCAACTTTTTGTCCTTCTTTTACAAAAACTTTTTTTAAGATACCCGGCATTTCAGGATACACCAAAACATTTTGTTTTGTCTGAACATTTCCTTGTAATTCAATAAAATGATCAAAAACTTGTTCTTGCGCTTTAAAAGTTGTGATTAATGGTGTGTTTTTGTCTTTATTTAAACTATTTAGCTTGCTGTTTAATTTATTTAAACTGGTAGTTAATTTCTCTAATTCTGTATCAATTTCTACTTTTTTAGAGTTTATTATTGCAATATCACTTGTTGCCAGAATTTCATCTACTGAAAGTTCTTTTTTATTGCTACAGGCACTTAAAATAATAGCTGTTAAGAATATTAAGTATATATTTTTCATTTGATTTTTTTATTTAATTGATACGTTTAATGCGGTTTCTAAGGCGGCTTTTTTTGCAATTACTTCTAACATAGATTGCACATAATTTTGCTGTTGAGTATATAATTGATTTTGAGCTTGTAATAAATCAAAGCTTGAAGAAATTCCTTCAAAAAATTTAATCCGTTGCTTTTTTTCTATGCGTTCAGACAGCTCAACATTTCTTTTTGCTGTCGTATAATTTTCAATGCTTAATTGGTATTCATTTTTAGCTTTTTTGGCAAGTAAACTCAAGCGTTGTTTGGTTTCCTCTAATCTAACATCTGCGGTTTCTAAAGCAATTCTAGCTTGGGCTGTTTTGGCTTTTCTTCCTAAACTACTAAAAATGGGAACATTTAAACTAACACCCATTAATGACGAATCAAACCATTGTTGGTTTCCTCTAAAGAAGGTAAAAGTATCTGAAAAGGCTTGTTTACCATAGTTTACAAAAGCAGACAAACTTGGCAAGGCTTTACTTTTTTCAAGTTGCATTAATAATCTTTTTGATTCCCTATCATTTTCTGCAATTTTTAAATCAATATGATTTGACAAGTTAAAAGGTTGTGAAATAAGTTCTAAATTAATATGTGTCTCAGCCAAAGAATCTAAGCTATCTGTTAAGGTAAGTGATGTATCTATAGAGGTTCCTAAAGACAGGTTTAGCATTTGGTAGGCAATCTCTTTCATCCTTTCCATGTTGCTTAATTGATTTTTTAATGTTCCGTAGGTAATTTCTAATTGCTCTACGTCTTCTTGTTCATTAAAACCATTTTCATAAATCTTTTTGGCATCATTTAAATTCTTTTCTAAAATTTTAAGGTTTCCTTTTAAAATATCAACACTTTTTTCTGTAACTAAAACAGTACCGTAGGCATTAATAACCGCTTCTCTTGTTAGTAATTCTGTTTTTTCATTAGCCTGTTCAGAAATTTTTAAATACGCTCTTGAAGCTTGTAATCCTACTAAATAAGAACCATCAAAAAGTAACTGGGTTAGAGTTACTGAGGCATTTATATTTTGTTGTGTTCCAAAGACAACAGGAATAAATCCTTCTGGAGCAGCAGGATCTCTGTTGGCTTGAATACCAAAATAATCTTCAACCGTTTCTACAACAGAAGATGTATTGTCAAATGCAGCAGCCGGAAGCAAAGAAACAGGTTGTTTTATAAAATTTTGATAATTAATAGTTGCATCTATTTGAGGCAAGCCAGTAGCTGTTGTTTCCCAGACGGTCTCTTTGGCGGAGGAAACGGTATTTTTAGCTGCTTTTATATTATAACTTTTTTCTAATGCTATGTTAATAGCCTGCTCTAAAGAAAGAGTCAACTCTGTTACTTGTGCATAACTTGTAAGACTAAAAACTAGGGTTGTTATGACTATTAAATACTTTTTCATTAACTGTATAATTGTTTTTCTACTTGTTTGATTCCTTTTTCTGTTGATATTCCTCGTAAATGATATTCTAAATGATTTGTGGTTAAGGTATTCATAGAATTATTTTGCAGAGGAAATAAGTCTTTGTTTTTGATTCCTACCATCCCATTAAAATAAATTCTTGCTATAAAATCAGTATCGATTTCTTTTCTATATAGTTTTTGTTGAATTCCTTTGGCAAGATTTTCTTTTATCAATTCTTGAATTAATGTAAATTGTTTTTGTTTTAGCGTATTGTAAATTTTCGGATAATATTTTTGAAGCTGATATTGAGGAGATGATTTTTCATCTTTTAGGTGCTCCATTACAAACCTTTTAATTTCAAATAATTCGATAATTGGATTTTGTTGTTGTTCATGTATAATATCTACACCTTTTTTAATAACATCAAACATATTAAGAGTAACAGCCTGCACTAATTCTATTTTATTGCTAAAATGAGCGTATATTGTTTTTTTTGAGATACCTGAATTCGTAGCAATATCATCCATAGTAATACTCTTAAACCCGATATTTAAGAACATGTCTGTTGCGTTGTGTAGTATTTTATTTTTCATAAAAATAGACAGCAAAATTACAAAGGAAACTTTAGAAACAAAAATAGTTTCCGCAGTTTAATGATTTTTTAACATTCTTAACACTAAAATAAATCTTAAATCTTATTTTTGTTAAAACTTTTATACACTTTGGATTTAACATCATATCAAAAGGAATTTAAACAATACCTCGATCAAAAAAAATGGATCAGAGAACCAAAAAATCTATATGAGCCAATAGACTACATCATACAGCTCTCAGGAAAACGTATCCGACCTATTTTAACTTTAATGGCGAGTGATATTTTATCAGGTACTTATAAAAAAGCATTTCCTGCTGCACTAGCAATAGAGGTTTTTCATAACTTTACTCTTGTACATGATGATATTATGGACGATGCTCCTTTAAGAAGGGGAAAAAAAACGGTTCATGAAAAATGGGATTTAAATAGGGGAATACTTTCGGGCGATGCTATGTTAATTTTAGCCTATCAGTATTTTGAAAGTTATACTCCAGAAATATTTCAAAAATTAGCCATTCTATTTAGTAAAACAGCATTAGAAGTTTGTGATGGACAACAGTTAGATATTGATTTTGAAACTAGAAATGATGTTACTATAGAGGAATATATAAACATGATTCGTTTAAAAACATCTGTGTTGGTTGCAGCTGCATTAAAAATGGGAGCTATTGTAGCAGAGTCTTCAGAACAAAATGCAAATTTATTATATGAATATGGAGTAAATCTAGGGCTAGCTTTCCAGTTACAAGACGATTATTTAGATACTTTTGGAGATCCAGAAACTTTTGGAAAACAAGTTGGTGGTGATATTATTGAAAACAAAAAAACATATTTGTATCTAAAAGCAATGGAGCTATCAGATGAAGAAGACAAACAAAAATTAGAATTCTTTTACAAACAAAAATTAGAAGATAATTCTATTAAGATTCATGAAATAAGGCGAATTTTTGAAAGATGTGATATCCCAGCACTAATTCAAAAATTAATTCATGAGTATACAGAGGCTGCTTTTGATTTACTAAAAAACATGAATATCAGCGAATTAAATAGACAAAAACTTGTTGACTTTGGCTCTTTTTTAATGTCAAGAGACAAATGATTTTTTTTATTTTTTTTGATGTTTAAAATTCTAAAAAAGTAGTACATTTGCGGCAATTAGTCAGGACCCATAGCTCAGCTGGTTAGAGCACCTGACTCATAATCAGGGGGTCCAAGGTTCGAGCCCTTGTGGGTCCACTAATAAAACAAAGGGTTGTAGCTTTTTAGCTTTACAACCTTTTTTTATTTTATATAGTTTTAGTTATTTTAAACGAAAAAAATAATTCTTTAAATATAATTTTTTAATATATTTAATTCCAAATATTTGAAAAAATGAAAAAAATTATTCTAATCTTATTTATGATTCCAATTTTCTCTTTCGGCCAAGAGAACTCAAATACTAAAAATGGTTTAGAAAACTTATTAGAAAAAGCAGAGAAACTAGTTGAAAATATTGATATAAGCTTTAATAAAAAAGAAGAAAAGAAAATAGACTTAAATCTAGAAAACAAGATTATTAATCTATGGAAAAATTACAGCAAGGCATTTGAATATAAAGATTATGAAAAAGTAGCCTCCTTTTTTTCTTACCCATCTACTTTTGGAACTTCTTCCAATTCAATTATCTTAAATAATAAAAGTGAACTGATAAAAAAATACAAAAACATTAGAGAAACAACCATCCAAAATGGCTACAAATATTCTCTTCTAGACAACTATGAATTTACTATGTTGTCAGAAAAAATTTGCTTTGTTAAGGTAACATATGGTAGGTTTGATTCAAATTATAATAGAATTCATACTGGCAAAGGAATCTATTATTACAAGAAGATAAAAAACGAATGGAAAATGTATTTTATTGATTCAGTATTGTAAGATGTAAAGTGATTTGTGTTTAAAAAAACGTTTAAATATTATTTAATCCCTGAAGTCTTGCAACGTATTTACCAATGACATCAAATTCTAAATTCACAACCGTTCCTTTTTCAAATTTAGAAAATCCCGTATGCTCATAAGTGTAGGGTATAATAGCCACACTAAACTGATTTTTTTTAGAATCTACCACAGTAAGACTTACACCGTTTACAGTTATTGACCCCTTTTCTATGGTGATGTTTTTAGCATCTGCATCGTACATAAAAGTAAAAAACCAACTACCATCTTTGTCCAAAACTTCAGTACAAATAGCTGTTTGATCTACATGCCCTTGAACAATATGACCATCTAAACGGTCACCTAACTTCATGGCTCTTTCTATATTTACCATATCATTTTCGGCCAAAAAAGCCAAATTAGATTTGCTTAGGGTCTCTTTAATAGCAGTAACAACATAATTAGTGTCAGAAATTGCAACAACTGTTAAGCAAACACCATTATGAGCAACACTTTGATCTACCTTTAACTCATGTGTGATATTTGTTTCAATTGTAAAATGAATATTTTCTAATTCTTTTTCAATCTTCTTTACCCTTCCTAATGTCTCAATAATTCCAGTAAACATCTATATAAATTTAGTTACTTTTGTTGCATACAAAAATAGACATATTAACCTTGAGTTATGGATAAAAAAGATAAAATAGTAGTTGGAATCTCTTTAGGAGATGTAAATGGTGTTGGAATAGAAGTTGTCTTAAAAACATTTGAAGATCAAAGGATGTTAGAATTTTGTACACCTGTTTTATTTGGATCTTCTAAAATTATTTCTACTCACAAGAAAATTTTAAATATAGAAACTTCCATTCACAGCATTCATTCAATTGATCAGATTATTCATGGAAAAATAAATCTTTTAAATAGTTGGAAAGAAGACGTAAAAATTGAGATTGGAAATGCAACAAAAACTGGAGGGAAATATGCTTTTAAATCACTTGATGAAGCAACTAAGGCATTAAAAGAAGAAAAAATTGATGTGCTAGTTACTGCTCCCATAAATAAAGAAACGATTCAGTCTGACGAATTTAATTTTTCTGGTCATACAGAGTTTTTAGAAAATAATTTAGAAGGAGAAAGTTTAATGATATTAATGAATGATTTTTTAAGAATCGGACTTATTACCGGACACATTCCTATCTCTAAAATAACAGAGACTATCACACCTGAACTCATTGAACGTAAGGTTAATATTCTGAACCAATCATTAAAGCAAGATTTTAACATCAATAAACCTAAAATAGCTGTCTTGGGATTAAACCCACATTCTGGAGATAATGGTGTTATAGGACAGGAAGAAAACGATTTTATTAATCCTACAATCAAATCAATTAAAGAAAGTGGTGTTTTTGTTCATGGACCCTATGCTGCAGACGGATTTTTTGGTTCTAAAACCTATGAGCAATTTGATGGTGTTTTGGCGATGTATCATGACCAGGGATTGGCACCATTTAAAGCATTAACTTTTGGTAACGGAGTTAATTTTACTGCAGGATTAAGCCATGTTAGAACTTCTCCAGATCATGGAACCGCTTTTGACATCGCAGGCAAAGGAAAAGCAAGCTCAGATTCTTTTAAAGAAGCCGTTTTTGCAGGGATTAAAATATTCAAAAATAGAAATGAGTATAAAGAACTCACGCAAAATGTCTTAAGACCAAAAAAACAGTCTACATTTTGATATAATAAATAATAATTTATTAAAACATTTTGTTATCTTTGCCCGCTCAAATTCATTCAGTTGCAATGTCAAACTTGAAACAATTTAATATTCCTTTTATAGGATTAAAGCAAGGAAAACATTTATTTGATTATGAAATTGACAATATGTTCTTTGAAGCTTTCGGTTTTAATGACTTTAATAGCAGTAAATTAGAGATCACATTAGTTTTTGATAAAAAATCAACTTTTTTTGAACTAAACTTAAGTGTCAACGGATTTGTAAATGTTGATTGTGATACATCATTAGAACCATATGAACAAGAAATTAAAGGAAATATGCCTTTAGTTGTAAATTTTGGAACAGAATATAATGATGACAATGATGAAATGATTATTATTCCTCATGAATATCATGAAATAAATATAGGTCAATTCATTTATGAATTAGTAATACTTTCTGTACCAACAAAAAAAGTTCATCCAAAAGTACTTGACGGTACAATGAACTCGGAAGCTTTAACTAAATTAAAAGAGTTAGAAATAAAAGAAAATAAATCTTCTACAAAAGAAGATGACATAGACCCAAGATGGGATAAGTTAAAAAGTTTAATCACAGAAAAAAATACATAAAATGGCACATCCTAAAAGAAAAATATCTAAAACTAGAAGAGATAAAAGGAGAACACATTATAAGGCTTCTGATCAACAGATAGCAGTAGATCCAACAACAGGAGAAGCTCATCTTTACCATAGGGCTCATTGGCACGAAGGAAAATTATATTACAGAGGTCAGATAGTTCTAGAATCTGCAGCTACTGAAGTGTAGTATTTTAAGGCAAAAGCATAAAAAAACCCTCTTTTTGAGGGTTTTTTTATGCTTTTGGTCAAAAAATCGTTTATTTCACCTGTTTTATTGAAAAAAACTAAAATAATTTTTACTACTTTAGTCACCCGATTGAAGGTAGAAAATAAACGATAAAAATCTCCTTCTTATAAGCTTTCATATGTCAAAAATAACTGCAGCCATTTCAGCAGTTGGGAAGTATCTTCCTGATTATATTTTAACGAATAAAGAGTTGGCAACTCTTGTTGAAACTAACGATGATTGGATTACTTCAAGAACTGGCATCAAAGAAAGAAGAATTTTAAAAGAGCCAAACCAAGGAACCTCATTTATGGCTGTAAGAGCGGCCAAAGATTTGCTCCATAAAGCGAATATAGATCCAAAAGAAATAGACATGGTAATTGTTGCTACTGCAACGCCCGATATGCTTGTAGCATCCACCGCTGTTTTTACTGCAACAGAAATAGGAGCAACAAATGCATTTGCTTATGATTTACAAGCAGCATGCTCAAGTTTTTTATATGGTATGTCTACAGCTGCTTCCTACATAGAATCTGGACGATATAAAAAGGTATTACTAATAGGGGCTGATAAAATGTCCTCTATTATTGATTATACAGACAGAGCAACTTGCATTATTTTTGGAGATGGTGCAGGTGCTGTTCTTTTTGAACCAAATTCTGACGGTATGGGATTACAAGATGAATACTTAAGAAGTGACGGTTCTGGGAGAGAATTCTTAAAAATAGAAGCTGGTGGATCAATGCTTCCTGCTTCATTAGAGACATTAAAAAACGGACAACACTTTGTGCATCAAGAAGGTAAAACAGTTTTTAAGTTTGCTGTCTCTAATATGGCTGATGTTGCCGAGAAAATGCTTAATAGAAACAATCTTTCCAACGACGATATTAGTTGGTTAGTTCCGCATCAAGCGAATAAAAGAATCATAGAAGCCACAGCTAAAAGAGTGAATGTAAACCCATCAAAAGTAATGATGAATATTCACAAATATGGCAACACCACTTCTGCAACGCTACCCTTGCTACTTGCAGATTATGAACATCAATTAAAAAAAGGAGATAATTTAATATTTGCCGCATTTGGTGGAGGCTTCACATGGGGGGCTATCTATTTAAAATGGGCTTATAATTCATAAAAAATAAACAACTAAAACTAAGTGAAATGGATATTAAAGAAATTCAAAATCTTATCAAATTTGTTGCTAAATCTGGCGCTAGTGAAGTTAAGTTAGAAATGGAAGATATAAAAATCACCATTAAAACCGGTTCTGAAAGAACTGAAGTTACTTATACGCAGCCTGCTCCTATGATGGCAGTTCCTCAAGTTTTACAAGCTGCTCCAATTGAGACGCCTATTGAAACTCCAAAAAATACAATTAAAAATGAGTTAGCTGATGACTCTAAATATGTCACTATTAAATCACCAATTATAGGTACTCTATACAGGAAACCGTCTCCTGAAAAACCGTTATTTGTAGAAGTTGGAAGTACAATTAATATTGGTGATACAGTTTGTATTATTGAAGCAATGAAGCTTTTCAATGAAATTGAATCTGAAGTCTCAGGGACTATTGTAAAAGTTCTTATAGACGATTCATCTCCAGTAGAATTTGATCAACCTTTATTCTTAGTAGATCCCTCATAATTTAAGAGTTAAAAGATTTTATTATACTCTTTTAACATTAAGAATAAAACGATACAATTATGTTTAAAAAAATATTGATTGCCAACAGAGGTGAAATTGCTCTTAGAGTTATAAGAACCTGTAAAGAAATGGGAATAAAAACTGTGGCTGTTTATTCTACAGCAGATGCAGAAAGCTTGCATGTAAAGTTTGCAGATGAAGCAGTTTGTATTGGCCCTCCGCCTAGTGTAGATTCTTACTTAAAAATGTCTAATGTTATTGCAGCAGCAGAGATTACAAATGCAGATGCTATTCACCCAGGGTATGGGTTTTTATCTGAAAATGCAAAGTTCTCTAAATTATGTGAAGAGCATGAGATAAAATTTATAGGAGCCACTGGAGAAATGATCGATAAAATGGGAGATAAAGCTTCAGCAAAATCAACTATGATTTCTGCTGGTGTCCCTTGTATACCTGGCTCTGAAGGAATCATAAAAGATTTTAAAGAATGCAAAAAACTAGCAACTGACGCAGGATATCCTGTAATGCTTAAAGCTACTGCTGGTGGTGGTGGAAAAGGAATGAGAGCAGTTTGGACTGCTGCAGAACTACAAGACGCGTGGGATTCAGCCCGTCAAGAAGCAAAAGCATCTTTTGGAAATGATGCCATGTATTTAGAAAAACTCATTGAAGAACCTAGACATATTGAAATTCAAATAATAGGAGATTCTTTTGGCAAAGCATGTCATTTATCTGAGAGAGATTGCTCTGTTCAAAGACGTCATCAAAAGTTAACGGAAGAAACTCCTTCCCCTTTTATGACTGATGAATTAAGAGATAAAATGGGTGAAGCAGCCGTAAAAGCTGCAGAATATATTAAATACGAAGGTGCTGGAACCGTTGAATTTTTAGTAGATAAACACAGGAATTTCTTCTTTATGGAAATGAATACTCGTATTCAAGTAGAACATCCAATTACTGAAGAAGTTATCAATTATGATTTAATTAGAGAACAAATTCTAGTTGCGGCAGGTATCCCAATTTCAGGAAAAAATTACTTACCAAAATTACATTCTATAGAGTGTAGAATAAATGCAGAAGATCCTTATCATAACTTTAGACCATCACCCGGTAAAATAACAACTTTTCATGCTCCAGGAGGTCATGGAATCCGATTAGACACTCATGTATACTCTGGATATATGATTCCTCCCAATTACGATTCAATGATTGCTAAACTTATTGTTACAGCTCAAACTAGAGAAGAAGCAATTAGTAAAATGAAAAGAGCCTTAGACGAGTTTATTATTGAGGGCGTAAAAACAACCATTCCTTTTCACAGGCAATTAATGGACCATCCAGATTATGTTATTGGAAACTATACTACTAAATTTATGGAAAGTTTCGAAATGGAATCTTAACAAACTACTTTACTTATAGTTAATAATTAAAAGAAAGGATATAAATTATATCTTTTCTTTTTTTTATATTTATACTTATAATCAATAACTAAAATTATAAGACGATGTCTAGTGGTATTAAAATAGATGGTATAGACAAAATTATCATCAAAAGACTTGTTGATGACGCAAGAACACCAATTTTAGCAATTGCAAGAGAGGTAGGTATATCTGGTGCTGCAATACATCAACGTCTGAGGAAATTAGAAGATTCTGATTTAATGGTTGGATCGAGATTAATTCTGAACCCGAAAGCTTTGGGCTTTACAACAACTGCTTTCATTGGAATATTTTTAGAGTCTGCAAGTTTGTATTCCTCAGCAATAAAAAAACTAAAAGACATTCCTGAAGTTGTAGAATGTCATTACACTACCGGAAATTGGTCAATTTTAATTAAGATTCTATGTAAAAATAATGAAGATCTTATGTATTTACTTAACAATGATATACAACGAATAAAAGGGGTGTCAAGAACAGAAACGTTTATCTCTTTAGATCAACAAATTAATAGGCAAATTACCATATAAAAAAAAAGCAAAAACACAAATTAGTTTTTATTTGAAATTAAATTGCATATTTTTGTTTCTAATCATTAAATCAAATTTAAAATGAAAAAAAATCTATTTAGCACTCTAATTACATTGTTTAGTGTTAACATTTTCCTTGCTCAAATAGCAGTATTTACTCCAGTAAAAGTTGAAAAAAAGGATATAGAACAATTTCTCAATGTGGAAACGAATTACAGTAAAAAGATTGCTCAAGATGCCGTAAACAAGGACAAACTTGTAGGGTGGGCATTATTACAAAACACAAATCCAGGACCTGATGATTATAATTTTATTTGGGTAAATATTTATCCAGACATCAATACAGCAGCAAATGAAAATGCATGGTGGAATAATTCAGAAAAAGTAGTAGGTATAAAGCCTGATGTATTATTTAGCGATAGTTCTAAGTATAAATACGACAGAAGCTATACTTATAAAATGGAAATGACTATTCCTAATTCAGCTCCACCAGCGTATGTTATTCTTAATTTTACTTCACCAGAGGATGTAGATGCAGTTATAGCGAACGCTGAAAAATATGTAGTTCCACATTTTAAGAAAAATATGGATGATCATGGAATGGTAGGATGGGGAATGGCAACTAAAATAACCCCTCAAGGCCAAGATTATTCATCGGTTATGTTTTATGATTCGTATGATACTTTGGCAAATGCCATGAGACATCTTGCAGGCGAAAGCGTAATGAAAGGATTACCTTTTGATAAAATTGAAAAAGCAATATGGGAAATGAGACCTTTAATGAAGGTAATTTCTTCTACAACTGAAAAAGATTAAAACCATCTTTTATTCATAAAAAAAACCATCGATATCGATGGTTTTTTGTTTTTTTAGTAATTAATAACTAATGATTTTCTGAATTTAGATTGATACTATGGTAATTTTCTAAAATAAAAAAACCCTTACAAGATTTCTTGTAAAGGTTTTTAGTACAGAAGGCGGGACTTGAACCCGCACGGGCATTACTGCCCATTGGATTTTAAGTCCAACGTGTCTACCAATTCCACCACTTCTGCATTGGTATCTTTTGTAGAATAGAGCGAAAGACGGGATTTGAACCCGCGACCCCCACCTTGGCAAGGTGATGCTCTACCCCTGAGCTACTTTCGCGTAGTCGTATTTTAATGAACAAACATTCATTTGAATGCGGTTGCAAATTTAAAACAAAAAAGGAAACTACAAAGACTTTTGAAAAGTATTTTACTTTTATTTTAATTGAATATTTTACAAAACCTATTGGATTTCAATTATTATGAAATATCTTTGCCATCGATATTATTTCTAATGAGTTTAACTACAGTTATCGACACTAAAATTTCCTTTAAAAAGGTCCTATCAGACTACAAACAGCTTGCAAAAGTAGGATTGTCTCTGAGTGTTGTTTTTTCTTCTATTGCTGGGTATTTATTAGCTGTAGATATTATTAATTATCAAATACTTTTCTTATTAGGTTTGGGAGGCTTTTTAATGGTAGCTGCATCAAATGCTTTCAATCAAATTATTGAAAAAGATACGGATGCTTTAATGAAAAGAACAATGAATAGACCACTTCCAACCGGAAGAATGTCTAAGACTAACGCATTCATTTTTGCAATATCATTCACCATAATTGGCCTTGGTATTTTATACAGCATCAATTCTAAAAGTGCACTTTTTGGAGCTATATCCATCTTTTTATACACCTGTGCTTACACTCCTATGAAACCTATTTCTCCATTAGCAGTTTTTATTGGCGCACTGCCCGGAGCAATTCCATTTATGCTCGGCTGGGTAGCTGCTACCAATGAATTTGGAATTGAAGCTGGTTTTTTATTTATGATTCAATTTTTTTGGCAATTTCCGCATTTCTGGTCTATTGGTTGGCTACAGTTTGAAGAATATAAGAAAGCTGGTTTTATCATGTTGCCAATGGATAAAAAAGATCAATCTGCAACAAAACAAATTATTTTTTACACTATAATAATGATACTAGTATCTATTGCTCCAGTATTAAAAATGACTGGTGCTTTTTACATACATCCAATTACAGCCATTATTATTGCCCTTCTAGGATTGTTTATGTTGTATTATGGAGTTTTACTTCATAAAAAACAAACAAATATTGAAGCTAGAAAATTAATGCTATCAAGCGTCTTATATATCACAGTGATTCAAATTATATATGTAATCGATAAATTTTTACACTAACATGAATATTAACAAAGAAGACTTACAAGAAGAATTAAAAGTTGGTAAAAAGAAATCTGCGAAACCTATGTTATGGGTTTCTATGATTAGTATGGTGATGTTTTTTGCCGGACTTACAAGTGCCTATGTAATTAGTATGAGACGAGATGATTGGGTAACTTTTGACTTGCCAGATGCTTTTTATATTAGTACCATACTCATTATACTTAGCAGCATCACCATTGCTATATCTCAAAAACTGCTCAAAAAGGATAAAAGAGAATTATCTATCGTATTTTTATTGATCACATTTGCATTAGGAATTTCATTTGTTTGGCAACAATATGCCGGTTTTGAAGATTTAAGGAATGCTGGTTTATTTTTTACAGGACCTACCAGTACTGTCTCAACATCCTTTATTATTGGGATTACTTTAATGCACGCATTTCATGTGTTTGCAGGTATTATTGTGCTACTTGTTGTAATTTATAATCATTTTAAATATCACTACAAATCAGATGATTTACTAGGCTTTGAACTAGGTGCTATCTTCTGGCATTTTGTAGATGTTTTATGGATTTATTTATTTTTCTTTTTCTATTTTATTAGATGATGAAAATTGATTAATTTTGGCAACTACTAAAAAAATATTTATATAAGATATATGGAAGCAAACATTGCTGTACCTAATGAAAAGAAACCTACTTGGGGAGGTGGAGGAGCAAAACCTTTTGGAGCCAGTTATGGTAAAATGATGATGTGGTTTTTTATTATATCAGATGCCCTAACATTCTCTGCATTTTTGGCTGCTTATGGTTTAACTCGTTTTAAATTTATTGATTCTTGGCCTATCGCAGACGAGGTGTTTACACACGTTCCTTTTTTTCACGGTGAATTCCCTATGATATATGTTGCGTTTATGACGTTTGTATTGATTGCCTCATCTGTTACCATGGTATTAGCCGTGGATGCTGGTCATCATATGAATAAGAAAAAGGTAACTGTTTATATGTTATTAACAATTATTGGTGGTATTATCTTTGTAGGCTCACAAGCTTGGGAATGGAATACTTTTATTAACGGCACGTACGGAGCTGTAAAAACTACTGATGGTAAGATCTTACAATTTGTAAATGCAGATGGAAAGCAAATTGCATTAGCAGATTTTGTAGTTGGAGACAGAGTAGATGTAAGAGAACAACATACCAAAAAGAACGGTCTGTGGTTTGAGGAAGAGGCTACCATTGCACAGTATTCAATAGCACAAGTTATTAGTTCTTTCGAAGCCAATCCTGACATTCAAATTAGAACAGAATTAATTGAGTTAGATAAAAAACAAAAAACAATACTATCCAGAGAAAAAGGACTGGCAGAGTTAGCAAAAACTAGACTTGTTGTTGAAGGCGCCAATCTGGAAGTAAATGAATATGGAAATACTATTTTTGCAGATTTCTTTTTCTTCATTACAGGATTTCACGGATTTCATGTTTTTTCTGGAATCATTCTTAACATCATCGTTTTCTTTAATGTCATCGTAGGAACCTACGAAAAAAGAGGTCATTATGAAATGGTTGAAAAAGTAGGATTATATTGGCACTTTGTAGATTTAGTTTGGGTATTTGTATTTACATTTTTCTACTTAGTTTAATTTTTAAATATTATTATACATGGCACACGCACAATCACATACAAAAAGAATATGGAATGTATTCTGGATATTGTCTGCAATAACAATAGTAGAAGTTATACTAGGTATTTATAAGCCTAATGTATTACATCTAACGAATTTTATAGGCACAAGTCCTTTAAATTGGATTTTTATAATATTAACCCTGGCTAAAGCTTATGGTATTACCTGGTCTTTCATGCATATGGAAGGTGAAAAAACTTGGTTTAGAAGAGCTGTTGTGTGGACTGCTGTATTTCTAATCATCTATCTAGTAACACTGTTGTTAATAGAAGGAGAATATTTGTATAGTACACTTGCGCCCTTAGTGCGTTGGTAACAAAATTTTAATCAAGGTGGTTTTTAACCGCCTTTTTTTATCACTAAATATGAAAATTACTAAGAAACGATTTGTACTAATAGCACTGTTTGTCTTTCCGTTGTTATTCTTTCTACTACTATCTACCGGAATAAACAACTTCAAAAGACTCTCTACTTTAACATACAATGTTTCTTTAGATGCCATAGAAGATACAATCTCTATGCAAGACCATGTAACCATTTTATGTTTTTTAGGAGATAATATAGAGGCTAAAAAAGGAGGTTTTTTTAATCTGAATCAAAAAATTTATAAAGAATTTTATGGATACAGACCTTTTCAAATAATTGCTATATATCCAGAAGCATCAGTAACGGATGTGGAAAAATTAAGTTCAGATTTAGGTACTTTTACAGACATGTATAAATGGAATTTTATTTCTATGGACAGAGAAACGATTTCAGAATTACATGCGAACCTCAAAACGAAAGACATTTTAAATACTTCATTGTATTCTAAAAAAGTATACCTCATAGACAAAAAACTAAGTCTTAGAGGAAGAGATAAGGATGGTGATGACGAAAAACAGATACTATATGGCTATAATATTGAATCTGTTGCAGAATTGAATAATAAAATGGAAGATGATATAAAAGTATTGCTCTATGAGTATAGAGCAGCATTTAAAAATAAAAATAAAGCAGTTAGAAAAAACTAACTATTATGAGCAAAAAGAATTCATACATAGGGATCTCATTTATCATACTAATTTTTGGTATTTATGTCGTCAGAAATCTTGATGATAGAATTTCTAATGAAACAATAATAGATAGTAACAGACTTAATAAAAAAAATGACGTTAAAGAACTAACGAGCAATAACCTGTTTGTTTACAATAAAGTGCCTTCTTTTGAATTTACAAATCAAGAAGGTAACGTCATCAACAATGAGACTTATAAGGGGAAAGTATATGTTGTAGAATTTTTCTTCACAACCTGTCCTACAATCTGTCCGATTATGAATCAGAAAATGCTACTTATTCAGAAAGAATTTGCAGAGAATTCAAAAGTAGGAATCGCCTCAATTTCTATAACACCTGCCATTGATCGTCAAGAAATTTTAAAAAAATATGCTATTTCTAATGGCATTACCCATAAAAATTGGCATTTATTATCTGGAAAATCAGAGGAAACTGTTTTTAATTTATCAAACAATGGGTTTAAATTATATGCCGGAGTAGATAACAAGGTTGAACACGGTGGTTTTGAGCATTCTGGTCTATTTGCTTTAGTTGATAAAACCGGAACTATTAGGTCTAGGAAAGATAACCAAGGAAATCCAATATTATATTACAGAGCTATTGAAGATGGTAGTTTTCCAGACCAAATAAATGAATTAAAAGAAGACATTAAAATTTTATTGAATGAGTACAATTGAACTAAAAGAGAAAAAATACAAACGAGTAATCACCATTTTATCAATTATAATTCCTGTGGCCGTAGCAGCTTTATTTGGAATAAATTTAAGAAAATTAGGGTTTGATGTAGAACCTCTTCGCTTTTTGCCTCCTATATATGCTACTGTAAATGGAATTACTGCTGTTTTATTAATTGCTGCAGTGATTGCAATTAAAAATGGTAAAAAAGCACTACATGAAAGATTAAATACACTTGCTGTTATCTGCTCAGTTCTTTTTCTTGTCATGTATGTTGCCTACCATATGACATCAGATTCTACGACATTTGGAGGTGAAGGATTTATAAAATATCTCTATTATTTTATTTTAATTACTCATATAATACTTTCTGTAATTGTAATACCTTTTGTATTGGTTACCTTAATGAGAGCTAAATTAGGTAAATTTTCTGAACATAGAAAAATCGCTAAGGTTACTTTTCCTATTTGGTTGTATGTTGCTGTAACAGGAGTAATTGTATACCTTATGATATCACCTTACTATGTCTAAACATAAAAGCTCTTTTTTAGTAATGCTATTCTTGCTTCTGAACTCAACATCTATGTATTCACAATGCGCCATGTGTAAAGCTGTAGTTGAAAATGGTGATGTTACAATGGCAGAGGGAATAAATGATGGAATCACCTATCTCATGGTATTCCCATATATCTTGGTTGGTGTTTTATTCTATTTTATTTATAAGAATAAAAAAAGGGTCAAAAATTAAGATTTCAATAAGAGCCAATCTTTGTAACAAATTCTAATTTTAATCGTCTTATGGTAGATCTTTAAAATTTAATTATAACATACATTATAAAAAATTGTATTGCACTATACAGTTAAAAAACTATCTGAAATGAAAATAAAATTTTTACTAATTATAGCTATCTTATCTGTGTCCGTATCTTTTTCTCAAAAAAAATGGACATTAAAAGAATGTGTTAATCACGCCTTAGAAAATAACATCTCTGTTAAACAAAATATATTAATATTAGAACTCGCAGAACTTAATGTAAAAAATGCCAAAGGAAATTTTTTACCGAACTTGAATGGCTCTGCTTCTCAGGGGTTTAACTTTGGATCCTTCTTAGGAATTGATGGTTCTCGAATTTCTAGAGACTCTAGAAGAAACAGCTTAAGCGCAAATTCATCCACAACACTTTTTAATGGTTTTAGAAACTTAAACACCTATAAACAGGCTCAATTAGGAGTTGAAAGAAGTAAACTAACTTTAGAAAAAATTCAAAATGACATTTCATTATTTGTAGTTAATGGATACCTTAATGTTTTATTTGCTAAAGAAAATTTAGATGTTGCAAGAATTCAGGCGGAAATTAGTAAAAAGCAAATCCAAGCTGCAAAGCAACGATATGAAGCAGGGATCACTGCAAAAGGAGATTTATTAAATACTCAGTCTACAGCTGCAAATGATCAACAAAACATAGTGACACAAGAAAATATACTAACATTAGCATTGTTAAATCTATCACAATTACTACAAATCCCTTCAGATGGTTTTGATATTTTTAAGATATACATAGACAGTCCGTCAGCAACTTTAACCTACAACAACTCTGAAATTGTTTATCAAAAAGCTTTGAGGAGTCAACCTCAAATAAAAAATGCTGAATTAGGAATTCAAGATGCTGATTTTAATATAGAGATAGCTGAAAGCTTTTTAAGACCCACTCTGAATTTTTCTTTTGGGGCTAACACCTCCTACCAACACTTACAGGGTAAAAAAGATGAAATTACCATCTTTGACCCTATAACTATGGAACAAGAAGTAATATCAAATGGTTTTTTTAAACAATTTTCTGATAATTTAGGGTACAACTTTTCTTTTAATCTTAGCATTCCTATTTTTAATAGAACTCAATCAAAAACAAATATTGACCGTCAATATATTAATAAAGAAATAAGTCAGGTTAATTTAACAAACGAAAAATTACAGTTACAACAAACTATAGAGCAAGCATTTGTAGATTCTAAAGCTGCAGCAAAGGCCTATGAAGCATCTAAAATTTCTTTAGATGCCCAAAAAGAAGCTTTTAAAAATGCACAAGAAAGTTATAATTTAGGTGCTAGTACATTATTTGATTTTGATTTGGTAAGAACTCGTTTGGTAAGAGCAGCATCTGCTTTAATTAGAGCAAAATATGATTATGTGTTTAAAACCAAGGTATTACAGTTTTATTATGGAGAATTTAATCTAGATTAGATTTCATAAAAAGTTATAAAATGGTAACTTTTTATGACTATTTTTTTTAGCTTTATCTTTAAAAAAAAATAACGTTGACCCATATTTTAAACATAGAAACTTCTACTAAAAACTGTTCGGTTAGTATTGCTAAAAACGGAGCATTAATTTCTTTGAAAGAGATAAATAATGGTGGGTATTCTCATGCTGAAATGCTTCATCCATTAATTAAAGAAGCATTGTTAGAAAGCAAGTTAACGATAAATCAAATTGATGCCATTGCTGTGGGAAAAGGCCCTGGTTCTTACACCGGTCTTCGTATTGGTGTTTCTGCTGCAAAAGGCTTATGTTTTGCCAATGATATTCCATTAATTTCCATAAATTCTCTAAAAATCTTAGCACATACGATTCCTATTGATAAAGGGAATATTATTCCAATGATTGATGCCCGAAGAATGGAAGTTTATTCCGCTATATATGATGAATCTTTCACACTTATTAGAGAAACTAAGGCTGAAATTATAGACAAAAGTTCTTTCATAGATGAACTGCAAAATCACACTGTTTATTTTTTGGGTGATGGTGCAGAAAAATGTCAAGAAATCATTCTTCATAAGAATGCAGTATTCATTAAAGACGCATTCCCATCAGCCAAAGAAATGGTAAAATTATCTTACGAAAAACACAAAGTAAACAATACCGAAAATCTTGCTTATTTTGAGCCTTTTTATTTAAAAAACTTTATTGCAACTCAAGAAAAAAAGAAATTTTAGTATACTTTATTGTTATTACTAAAATGTTATCTAATTTTTAACGAAGCTTTAATTTAATTTATAAATGAAGTCTACTCTAAAAGAACACTTAACAATTCCTTAATTTTTTGAAAACACTGTATTCAAACAATATCTAGACATTTGGGTAATCTTAAAGATTAATTAGAATCATAATACTTAGTTTTTGTCGATTAATATTATTGATTTATGAACTGCCTTTGGCCAAGGCAGTTTTTTAATATATACGAAACATTAAGTTAACATTGGTGTTAGTTATTTGTAGTGACAAAAACTAATACGTATTATGAGAATCAATGATGTGTTTCTATACACAGCCCTGTTTGTTTGTGTGAGTTTAAGTTCTCAAGAAACAAATGCTCCGAAATTTGGAAAGGGACTCTTTAATTTAATTGGAAAAGACAGCTCATTTTCTATGAACATGAGTGCTAGAATGCAAATTTTAGGCACTTCAAATTGGGATGTTAACAATGGACTCTCAAACCCAACATCTTCTCTTCTGGTAAGAAGGGCTCGTTTAAAATTTGACGGTTTTGCCTATTCTACAAAATTAAAATATAAATTAGAATTAGGGCTATCCAATAGAGATATTGGAAAAGCCTCCTCTTTTACAAACGATGCACCAAAATATATTTTAGATGCTGTTGTAAAATGGAATTTTTCTGGAAATTTTGTTCTTTGGTTTGGACAAACTAAGTTGCCTGGAAATAGAGAACGCGTTATATCCTCTGGAAATTTACAACAGGTAGACCGATCTTTATTAAATAGTAGGTTTACGATAGACCGAGATATGGGTTTCCAATTAAGACATCACTTTAAACTTTCTGAAAATTTTATTGTAAAAGAAGCGCTTTCTATGGCACAAGGTGAAGGTAGAAATGTTACCACAGGAAATTTAGGTGGCCATCAATATACCGCAAGAGTAGAATTATATCCTTTTGGGAATTTTAAGAGTAAAGGAGATTACAAAGGAGGCGATCTAAAGTTTGAAGAAAAACCAAAATTAGCCATTGGTTTCTCATATGATTATAACAATGATGCCGTAAAAACCAGGAGTAACCAAGGGTCATATATGGCCAATGATACTGGTTTTTATTCAACAAATATTTCAACCCTATTTATAGACGCCATGTATAAACACAACGGATTTTCTTTTATGGGCGAATATGCACTTAGAGATGCATCAGATCCTTTTGCAAAAAACTCTGATGGTAGTTTAACAGGTGATGAAGTTCAGGTGGGAAAAGGATTAAATTTACAAACTGGGTATTTAGTATCTAAAACTCTAGAAGTTTCAGGAAGGTATACAAATATAGATTGGGATAGTGACGTAACTGGTAAAGGAACTGAAAACCAATATACTATTGGACTATCTAAATATATTGTTGGTCACAAATTAAAGGTTCAAACAGATGTGAGTTATTTAGATTTAGCCACCAGTACCAATCAATTCATGTATAGATTACAAGTAGATATTCATTTTTAATAAATAACATAACGGTAACATTCATAAAAGGAAGTCACTGTAAATTCGTGCTAAAATAAAAATAAGAACATGGGAGATCCATATATTTTAATGTTAATAGCCTTAGCTGTGTTGGCTATTGTAGATTTAGTAGTAGGCGTAAGTAACGATGCTGTAAATTTTTTAAATTCAGCCATCGGTTCTAAAGCAATATCAGTTAGAAATATTATGATAATTGCTAGTTTAGGTGTATTTTTTGGTGCCATTACTTCAAGTGGTATGATGGAAGTTGCTCGAAAAGGAATTTTCAACCCTGATATGTTCATGTTTCAAGACATCATGTTTATTTTCATGGCGGTAATGATTACAGATATTCTATTGTTAGATATCTTTAATTCTCTTGGAATGCCAACATCTACAACAGTATCTATTGTGTTTGAATTATTGGGTGCTGCTGTTTGTATTTCTTTAATAAAAATTTATGGCCCTGAAGGAACAAAATCTTTTTCAGATCTATGGACTTATATTAACCATGAAACAGCAACCAAAATAATTTTTGGTATACTACTGTCAGTTGTTGTTGCTTTTTCCGTGGGAGCAATTGTCCAGTTTGTCTCTCGATTAATTTATTCATTTAATTTTGAAAAAAGGCCTAATTATATCAATGCTTTATTTGGTGGATTTGCTATTACTGCTATTACCTATTTTATTATCATTAAAGGGATGAAAGGAACCCCTTTTTACAAAGATGTAAAGTTTTTAATTGAAGGAAATACAATTATGATTATTGCAATCAGTTTTGTGGTTTGGTCGTTAATATCTCAAGTACTAATTCAATTCTTAAAAGTAAATGTATTAAAACTAATTATTGGTATTGGTACCTTCTCATTGGCCATGGCCTTTTCTGGAAATGATTTGGTAAACTTTGTAGGTGTACCTATTGCAGCTTGGAATTCATATCAAGCTTTAAACGATCCATTAATAAATACTACAGGATTAGCCCCTGATGCTTTCTCTATGGGAGTTTTAGCAAAAAAAGTACCTTCTAATGTCTGGTTGCTATTAGTAGCGGGTGGAATTATGGTGGTTACCCTATGGACTTCTAGTAAAGCTAGAAATGTGATTAAAACAGGAATTGATTTATCTCGTCAAGGTGAAGGTCATGAAAAGTTTCAACCAAATCCATTATCAAGATTGGTGGTAAGAGCCTCTATGGGAATTAATGTCGGCTTGAGTTATATTCTACCTGCTAAAACCATAGCATATGTAGACTCTAAGTTCCAAAAACCAATCATTGAATTACCAAAAGATAAAACCTACGAATTACCAGCGTTTGATATGGTAAGAGCGTCTGTAAATTTAATTGTAGCTGGTATTTTAATTTCTATTGCTACTTCTATGAAATTACCCTTATCTACGACCTATGTAACTTTTATGGTAGCCATGGGTACTTCTTTAGCCGATAGGGCTTGGGGTAGAGAAAGTGCTGTTTACAGGGTTGCAGGAGTTATTAATGTTGTCGGGGGATGGTTTTTAACTGCTATTACCGCCTTCTTAGCTGCTGCATTGGTGGCGTATCTTATTAGTTGGGACATGGTCATGATTCCTGTGTTATTAGTTCTTGTTGCTTTTTTAATTGGAAGAAACACCTTAATTCACAGAAAAAAATCTAAAGAAGTGAAAGAACAACAGTATATAGAAAGAACAGAATTAATTACCATAAATGGAGTCATTGAAGAAAGTGCAGATCATATTTCTGAGGTTGCAAATCGTGTAAATAAATTATACACCAATGTTGTGAATGATTTATCAAATCACGACTTAAATAAATTACGCAAGACAGACAAACATGTTGGAAAGCTAAATGAAGAAATAGACAGCTTAAAAGACGGAGTATTCTATTTTATAAAATCTTTAGATGATACATCTGTTCAAGCAAGTAGATTTTACATTCTAGTACTTGGTTATTTACAAGATGTTGCGCAGTCTATTAGTTATATTTCTAGGGCAAGTTTTAAACATGTAAATAACAATCATAAAAATTTAAAGAAAAGTCAAGTTACTGATTTAAAAGAAATAGACAATAAATTAAGTGATTTGCTAAGTAAAGTTAGTAACGTATTTGAACACAGATCTTTTGATGATTTAGATCAAATATTGATTGAAAAGCAAGCCTTATTAAAAGATGTTTCTGCTTCTATTGAAAAACAAGTCACTAGAATAAGACAAGAAGAATCTAGTCCAAAAAACACGACCTTATACTTTAGTGTTTTATTGGAAACACAAGATTTAATTACAGCTTTAATGAGTTTATTACAAACCTATGAAGAGTTTCATATTAGTACAAGAGAGGTAAAATAAAAATTTTAGGTTTATCTATAAAAAACCCAAGTTCATAAACTTGGGTTTTTTTATGAATTTAATTCTAGAGACAACAACACCATTCTTAACTCCATAAACGTATAGGACTTATCCATATTTTCTTTTAAATGGGTGAGGTTTTTAAACTCTATAGCTTCTATAGCTTTTACCATCTTTTGGTATTTTTTTATAGGAATAAGTTCTAATACATCTATTTCACCTGACGGAATATAACTTGCCAAATGACTTTCTACAGTCCCCGAAGTTAAACTTCTTTCTATGGCAATTTCTTTGATAGCTAGACCTTTTTTAAACAACTCAAAAGAGATTTGTTTGGTGGATTTTTTATCCTCTTTTTTTTGTTCGTTGAACTTATTAATTCCGTTTTCTTCGCAATAAATTTCAATTGCTGCAAGAATCTCCTCTCCATATTTCTTTACCCGTATCTTTCCCATTCCGTTTACTTTTAATAAGGCTTTCTCGTTTCTTGGTAATTCATCACAAATAGCATACAAGGTCTCTTGGGTAAAAATTTGAAAATGAGGAATCTTCGCTGCTTTTGATATATCATCTCGTAGCTCTCGTAATTTGATGGCTAAAATAGGATCTCTTTTAGAGCTTAATTTTTTCTTTTTTGTTGGAGCTGTTTTTTGCAAAACCGAATCTGATCTCACTTTTAAGTATGGCTGTACTTTAAACCCTTCAGTCATCTTTTTTAAGGCAAAAACTTTTTCACTTAGCACTTCTTGTAACCTATCAAACTGTGTTGTAAAATCTTTTTTTACGGCTTTGTTATCAGAAGAAAAAGAGATGCTAGCCATAGGCTGTACAATATTTTTAATGGTTGCAGTCAGAAAATAATCTACTGCTTTTATGAAACGCTCTTGAATTTGAGAACTGTTTTCGGGTAAAACACCATCTTCAGAAATGGCTATTAACTGATTTTTAAATCCATTAGAAACCTTCATCAAGGCAACAATACCGTCATCTTTTATAACTTGTAAATAATCAATGATGTTTCCTTTGATACTGGTTCTATTTTTGTAAAAGACATCTATCAATCTAGTTATTGGATACAAGAATGATTGATAGTCAAATAATTCTGAGATTAAATTTAATTGAAACTGTATTTCAGAGGCTGTTAAGATAGTCTCATCTGGGAGGTTTTCTTCAACTTCTTTGTTAAAAACACGCACAGTGTTATCATTAATAATAGCGTTACTAGTAATGGGTGTTTTTAAAACCAAACCTTCTAAAGAGGTACACCTACTCAGGGCTACATAAGTTTGTCCGTGCGCAAAAGATGCTTCAGCATCTATAATCGCTTTCTCAAAAGTTAACCCCTGGCTTTTATGAATGGTGATGGCCCAGGCCAAGCGTAAGGGAATTTGGGTAAAGGTTCCTACAATGTCTTCTTTTAACTCTTTTGTTTCTTCGTTAATAGAATAATTAACCGTGTCCCATTGTTCTTTTTCTGTGATAATTTCATCAATTTCATTGGCACATTGTACAGTTACGTTTTCTCTAGAAATGTCTGTTATGACCCCAATTTTACCGTTGTAATATCTTTTTTCTGGCGATGAGTCATTTTTAATAAACATGACTTGTGCACCAACTTTTAAAGCTAATTTTTCATCGTTAGGAAACGCGTTTTCATTAAATTTACCAGACACCTCTGCCTCAAAAAAATAATTTTTTGTATTCAGTTTATTTAGTTCAGAATCATTTATTATGCTCGCTCTTCTATTGTGAGTAGTAAGGGTAATATAGCCTTCATCTTTTTGTGGAGAAAAACTTGGATGGTAGCGTTGATTTAAAATAGCAGCAGAGGATTCAGACAATTGATCATTTCTGATTTCATTTAATATTTGAATAAAATCTTCATTTTTCTGTCTATAAATATGTTGTAATTCTATGGCTACTACTTTTGCTTCTTGAAAAGCGTTGGCACTAAAAAAATAAACAGTGTTGTAATGTTGTTGCAGTAAACTCCATTCATTTGGTTTTACTACGGGAGCTAATTGTTGCAGGTCTCCAATCATTAAAATTTGAACTCCACCAAAAACTTTGTGCTTGTTTTTATACCTTCGCAGAACTTGATCTATGCCATCTAATACATCTGCACGGACCATGCTTATTTCATCTATAATCACCAAATCTAAGGATTTGATGATGTCTATTTTAGTCTTGGAAAACTTACGTTGTTGGTTAGAAGTTTGGGCAATTTGGTTAGGTAAAATGGGACCAAAAGGCATTTGAAAAAAAGAATGAATGGTAACACCTTTTGCATTAATGGCAGCCACACCAGTAGGTGCTACAACAACAATTCTTTTTAGTGATGCTGCCTTTACGTTGTGTAAAAAAGTAGTTTTACCCGTACCTGCTTTTCCAGTAATAAAAAGATTTCTATCAGTTTTCTCAATAAATTGGAGGGCCAGATCTAGCTCAGCATTTTTAGGCATTTCAGCTTTTTGTAGCAAGATACCTAATTATCGGCTATTTGCTAAAAAAAATGTGTGAGTAAAATGAGATCTATTTATAAGGATTTCATATGTGCGTCATCTAAGCTTTGCTGGACATGACAGTCATTTATACTGCCATAAATTTTTTAATCCTACCTAGTTTTTCTATTTTCTATAATTCAGTGCTGGAGGTCTATCGCCTAAAAGAGGTTTATAAATAAAATTCACCCCTCTTCGATTTTTAAATTCTACTTTTGCTCTCACAATTAATTCTTGATTTTTAAATAAATCTATGACTGTTGCCGTAATAGTTTTTGCTGCAACCATCATCCCTTTTTCACCTATTGAGGTACCGCCAGCAGCAACCGCTTGCCAACTATGAGCGGAAGTTCCAGGAACCCAAGTTGCAGTTCCAAAACCAACGGTAGGTACTACAAAACTAACATCCCCAACATCTGTAGAACCATAAGCTTGGGCAGTTTCTTTGTAGGGTTGTATATTGACTGCTCTATCCAAATCAGCTTTTGTCTGACCTAAACTAAGGGCTATTTTTTCAGCAAATTCTTTTTCTTCCTCAGAATATGTAACCCCTCCAATAGCAGAAAGATTGTCATGAACAAGTTTTTGTAGGCTAAGGTTTGGTAGTAGTTCATGAACTCCATTAATTATTTCATAATCCATAGTTGTACCTGTACCTAAAGCGGCACCTTCACCAGCTTTCACGATTCGATTAAAAATACTACGAACAACATCTCTGCTATTGTGCCTAGAATAATAGTAGACCTCTGCAAAATCTGGAACTACATTTGGTGCTTTACCTCCATCAGTTATTACGTAATGAATTCTTGCTTCTTGTGGCACGTGTTCACGCATCATATTTACCATAGCATTCATGGCTTCAACACCATCTAAAGACGAGCGTCCCTTTTCTGGTGCACCAGCTGCATGGGCAGAAACACCATGAAATCTAAATTTTGCAGAAATATTAGCTAGTGCCGCAGCAGCACTAGCCGCATTTTGCGAGCTTGGGTGCCAGTGTAATGCAATATCAACATCATCAAACAACCCTTCTCTTGCCATATATACTTTTGCACCACCACCTTCTTCTGCAGGGCAACCATAAAATCTAATAGTTCCTTTTTGCTTAGTGCTTTGCATCCATTGTTTTACTGAAATAGCTGCTGCTGCAGACGCTGTCCCAAATAAATGATGACCACAAGCATGACCAGCATCACCATTGGCAGATTTTTTTTCTGGAATAGCTTGTTGAGATAAACCAGGTAAGGCATCAAATTCTCCTAAAATGGCAATGATTGGTAGGCCCGAACCATATTCGGCAATAAAAGCAGTAGGAATATTGGCCACTCCTTTTTTTATGGTAAAACCTTCATTTGATAAGGTTTCTTGTAAAAGAGAAGAACTTTGCTCTTCTAAATACCCCATTTCTGCTAAATTCCATATTTGCATTGCTATAGACCCATATTTTTCACTTTGTGAATCTAGTTTTTTCAACACAGCTATCTTTGTTTTTTGAGCTGAAGTGGCTACAGAAAATAATAACGTTAGTATTAGAATGTTGCTCAATTTTTTCATGACTTTGTAGGATATGATTAGTATCTAAATATACTAAAAATGAATTTTATCAACAGGCCTTGGTATAAATATGATTTTTCTCAAATCATGATTAAAGTATTGTAAGGTGAGAAAAAATACATTTTACTATTAACACAGTAAGCAGGAATTTTACATGAAATCTACTATTGACTTTTATGAGATTGTTTATTGTTGAAAAAAGCAAACCCTACAATGGAAATCCCTTTTAGGCTTATATCCTCTTGTGAAACCGTTAAAAACCTGACGGAAGAGATATCTTATGATTATGATAATCAATTATATAGGTTTTGTTACGGATTGTCTCATAAGTAAATACAAGGTCTAAAAGTTTTCTTTCAATTTAGTAAATACTATTCGAAATAAAAATCTACTTACATCTCTAAAGCCTTGGCAGAGTTGTTATCCATTAATAATTCTACTGGGTTTTCTAATGCTTCTTTAATAGCTACTAAAAATCCTACAGATTCTCTACCATCTATAATTCTGTGATCATAAGACAAGGCTACATACATGATAGGTTGTATAACAACTTCTCCAGCCACTGCCATAGGTCTGTTAACAATATTATGCATGCCTAAAATAGCACTTTGTGGTGGGTTAATAATAGGTGTTGATAGCATAGATCCAAAAACACCACCATTGGTAATGGTAAAAGTACCCCCTGTCATTTCATCAATGGTAATTTGTCCGTCTCTGGCTCTTATTGCCAAGCGTTTTACCTCAGTCTCTACCCCTTTAAATGTTAATTTTTCTGCATTTCTAATGACAGGCACCATCAATCCTTTTGGACCGGAAACCGCTATAGATATATCTTGAAAATCATGCTCAATTTTAAAATCTCCATCAATCATAGAGTTTACATCTGGGTACATTTTTAATGCTCTCACTACTGCTAATGTAAAGAAAGACATAAACCCTAACCCAACACCGTGCTTAGCTTTAAATGCTTCTTTGTACTGCGTTCTTAAATCAAAAATAGGTTGCATGTTTACCTCGTTAAAGGTAGTTAACATGGCTGTTTCACTTTTTACAGCTACCAAACGCTCTGCTACTTTCCTTCGTAGCATAGACATTTTTTTACGTGTTGTTCCTCTCTTACCATCTGATGGCATGGTTCCCATAGAAGGTACCGCTTTTACAGCATCATCTTTGGTAATTCTTCCAGCTTTGCCTGTTCCTTTAATTGTTGCCGTATCCATACCTTTCTCAGCTAAAATTTTCTTAGCAGCTGGAGAGGCAGTTCCTGAAGCATAGGTAGTAGCAATCTCCTCTTTTACTGGGACTACTTTTGGTGTTTCTTGTACTGCCTCTTTTACTGGCCCAGCAGGTGACCCGTCTGGTTTTGCTGCAGCTGTGTCTATAAGACAAACCACCGCTCCAACCTCTACAGCATCACCTTCTTCTGCCTGTAGAGTAATAATACCGCTTTCTTCAGCCGGCAACTCTAAGGTTGCTTTGTCAGAATCTATTTCAGCTATGGGTTGATCTTTTTCTACATACTCTCCATCTTCAACTAACCACGTTGCAATTTCTACCTCTGTAATTGATTCTCCTGGCGAAGGAACTTTCATTTCTAAAATCATCAGTTCTTATTTTACTTTTGCTGAACATATATCAGCTTTCTTTTGTTTTTTATTCTAAACTCGCTTATTGGGCGTCACTAAAAACACTATCAATCACTGCTTTATGACGTTTTTTAAATCGTGTGCTAGAACCCGCTGCAGGAACTGCATAGTATTTACGAGAACATACATTTAGTTTTACCAAATCTAATCGTTCTAGCATAAAACTCCATGCACCCATGTTTCTGGGCTCTTCTTGTGCCCAAACATAGTTTTCTACAGATGGATACCGGTCTATAACTTGTTGTAATTTTTCTAAATGCAACGGAAATAATTGCTCTATTCTAACCAAGGCAACATCTTCTCTTGCTAAAATTTCTCGTTCTGCTAATAGATCGTAATAAAATTTACCCATACAAAAGACAAGCTTCGTAACCTTGGTTGGGTTTAGGGTGTCATCTATTACTTCTTGAAATTCTCCTGTGGCTAAATCTTCTATGGTATTTACTGCTTTTGGATGACGTAGTAAACTTTTTGGTGTAAAAACAATTAAAGGTTTTCTATAATTTCGTTTCATTTGTCTACGTAACAAATGATAAAAATTACTTGGTGTTGTACAATTAGCAACGGTCATATTATCCTCGGCACAGAGTTGTAAATAACGCTCTATTCTTGCCGATGAATGCTCAGACCCTTGGCCTTCATATCCATGCGGAAGCAAAACTACAATTCCGTTTTGCATTTTCCATTTGTCTTCAGCTGCAGAAATATACTGGTCAAACATAATTTGGGCACCATTAGAGAAATCTCCAAATTGTGCTTCCCAGATGGTTAAGGTATTCGGGTTTGCCATAGCATACCCGTAATCGAACCCTAAAACGCCATATTCTGATAACAACGAATTATAAATCGTCATTCTTCCAGAATTGTTTGGATTGTTGTTTAATAGATTTATACGTTCTTCAGATACTTCATCTCTTAAAACAGCATGTCTATGAGAGAAGGTCCCTCTTTCTACATCTTGTCCGGAAATACGAACGTTAAAACCCTCTTCCATTAAACTACCATAGGCAAGATTTTCTGCCATACCCCAATCTAAGGTATTTGTTTCAAATACCATTTTAGCCCTAGCTTGTAAAATACGCTCTGCTTTTCTGACAAACTGAACATTTTCTGGAACGGTAGAAACTACTTTGGCAATGTTTTTTAATTTATCAACTGAATAAGTAGTGTTTTCAGTTTGTAGCATTGATGCTAGTCGCTGTCTTTTAAACCCTTTCCAAGTAGACTCCATAAACTCTCTAACTTTAGAGGTTTTTACTTTTTTAGATTCGTTAAATTCAGTTTCTAATAGCTGTTTAAATTCGTTGGTAATTGTAGTTAAATAATCTGAATTTATAGTGTTTTCTGCCAACAGTTGCTTGGCATATAAGTCTTTTACGTTTTTGTGTTTGGCAATGGCTTTGTACAATTTAGGTTGTGTAAAACGGGGTTCATCACCTTCATTATGACCGTATTTTCTATAGCCTAATAAATCTATAAATACATCTGTTTTAAATTTCATTCTAAAATCTAATGCCATTTCCATGGCATGGCAAACAGCTTCTGTATCGTCTACATTAACATGCAATACTGGCGATAATGTTACTTTAGCAACATCAGTGCAATAGGTACTAGAACGAGCATCTAAATAATTGGTAGTAAAACCAATCTGATTGTTTACAACAATATGAATAGTTCCACCAGTTTTATAGCCGTTTAATTTGGCCATTTGTGTTATTTCATAGGCAATTCCTTGTCCGGCTATAGCAGCATCTCCATGAACGATAATCGGTAGAATTTTGCTTTCGTCTCCGTTGTATTTTCTGTCTATTTTTGCTCTGGTGATTCCTTCGGCAACAGCGGCAACAGTTTCTAAATGAGACGGGTTGGGTACCAAATTCATTTTAATTTGTTTCCCATTTCTAAAGGTTTTGCTGAGCGTTAATCCTAAATGGTATTTTACATCACCATCAATATTTGTATCTTCAAAATCTTTACCTTCAAATTCACTAAATAAATCTCTGACAGGTTTCTTAAAAATATTTACCAAGGTATTTAATCGACCTCGATGTGCCATTCCTAAAACACATTCTTCTACACCATAGTCCTCTGCAGCATTTCTAAGTAAAACACTAATTCCAGGTATTAATGCTTCACCTCCTTCTAAGGAAAACCTCTTTTGACCTACATATTTAGTCTGTAAAAAACTTTCAAAAGTAACCGCTTGATTTAATTTTGATAGGATATATTTTTTTGCATCCACAGAATAATCAGGATGATTGTCGTTTTTAATTAAACGATTTTTCCACCATTTTAATTTTTCTGGGTTTCGCATGTACATATACTCAACACCTATAGAATCACAATAGATACGATCTAGATGCTCTATAATTTCAGAAAGTTTCTTAGGTCCAATCCCTAAAATTTCTCCAGCATTAAAGATGCTGTTTAAGTCGCTTTTAGATAATCCAAAATTTTCGATGTCTAAAGTAGGAGTGTATTTTCTTCTATCTCTGACAGGATTTGTTTTAGTAAACAAATGGCCTCTTGTTCGATAACCATTAATCAAGTCTACAACTAAAAACTCTTTTCTAACAGATTGTGGTATTTCAGCGGGGATTTCTTCCTCTTCTGTGAGAGAAAAATTTTCATTTGCCAAATCATAGCCTTGAAAGAAGCTCCTCCAACTAGGTTCTACGGCATCTGGATTTTGTAAATATTGATCGTATAAATCGGCTATAAAGCCTGTATGTGCTGCATTTAAGAAAGAAAACTTATCCATAAAAATAGAATACTGTGTATCTAAGCTAATTATTAGCTGTAAAAATACAACTTTTACAAAAAATAGAAATAATTATCGGTATTTAAATACATCCTGCAATAGTTTGGATTGTTCTTTTTAAATAGACATGAATTAAGATAAAATAGACGTTCTGTTCTCTCTTTTTGTGAGGAATAATAATATTCGTTGTTTTTTTGCGAAAAAGTTTTTGTGCTTTTTGTAAAAGATATATATTTGCACACGCTAAAAAAATATTTTAGCAAATTCCTCCTTAGCTCAGTTGGTTAGAGCATCTGACTGTTAATCAGAGGGTCCTTGGTTCGAGCCCAAGAGGAGGAGCTGTATTAGACAAGAGGTCATTTTTGATCTCTTGTCTTTTTTTACCACTTTTTAAAACCTCACTGAACAACATAACAGACTCAATATCAGTAGTTAAAAATGTTGTTGCAACTCTCGAAATCAAAATTTTCGAATTTTTCAGTAAAGATGCAGCCAAGAATCTTCTGTTTGGCCTTTCCATCCGCCTTATCACAATAGACGCTTAAGTTTTCAATCATTGGTAGTGTTTTGTTCAAATATTCTTTAAAAGTACTCTTAGTTGACTTCAACCGATCCAACTTCACCGTGTATATTAACCTTAATTCTCTCTTTTATTCTTTCTGATTATATCTATAAAACTAGAGATTGTAAACTTAAGTCGTATATAATTTATTGCTGGCTTCATGCCTACTTACGAAAGTCCTCGCGGACTTTCTTGATGGCTAATTATTTACTAAATTAGTTACTTAAAACACGCAAGAAACCAAATACAAACACGTTGTAACCAATACTCACCCGAAACAAACTTCACATTGTCCCATTAAAAGAATACTCGTAGAATTTACTTTATGGTTTTTTATGGATGGAATTTTAATCTCTATAGATAAACACTCAACCTTATCGCATTCTGTGCATTGAAAATGCGGATGCTTATCTGAATGGTAACGATCAGAACAGCCCTCACACTTAGCATACCATTTTAACCCGTCTTTCCCATTAAAAGAATGAATAATTCCATCTTGTTCAAGTCTATCTAAAATACGATACACAGTTGTTTTATTCATCTCATCCTTTACAAGCGTGATTATATTTACTACCGATTTAGCTTCGTTCTTTTCTTCAAATATTTGAAGGAGCTTGGTTACAGATTTTGTTTTTCTAATAATTCCCATCATTACAAAATTAGTGCAACTATGTTGCTTTAACAAATTTAATTTTATATTTTTGCAACTTGGTTGCATTAACAAAGGCGTTTTTATGATACAATTACAAAACGTTAGCAAGTCATTTAAGGGCAATATTGCTACTAAAAATTTAATCTTAAAATTAGGAAAGGAGAATTTTAAGAGCTTTTAGGAGCTAATGGCGCAGGTAAATCTACTACCATTAATATGTGGTTAGGTTTTCTTAATCCTGATTCTGGAAAGATATATAGTAACGATAAAGTCACTAGTAATAATTCGCAAGACTATAGAAATGATATTCAGAATTCAATTGATGTGAGCATTGAAAAAATGATTTTTAGACATTTGGAACAATGTTAAAGTCGACAAAATAAAATATTTATAGTACACAACAACACTTTCAAATAATGATTAATTTAAAAAAACTTCCTGTAACTGTTTTAAGTGGCTTTTTAGGCGCAGGTAAAACCACTTTACTCAACCATATTTTACACAATAAAGCGGGCTTAAAAGTCGCAGTTATTGTAAATGATATGAGTGAAATAAATGTAGATGCTAATTTAATTAACAGCGAAAACGTACTATCAAGAACCGATGAAACGCTCGTAGAAATGAGCAACGGATGTATCTGCTGTACTTTAAGAGAAGATTTAATGATTGAGGTAGAACGACTGGCTAAAGAAAACCGTTTTGACTATTTACTCATTGAAAGTACAGGGATTAGTGAACCCGTGCCTGTGGCTCAAACCTTTTCTTTTGTAGATGAAGAAAACGGCATTGATCTTTCTCGTTTCAGCTATATAGATACAATGGTAACTGTAGTAGATGCATTTAATTTTTTCAATGATTTTGGAAGTCCCGAAACTTTAGCGCAACGAAAACTATCGGATCTTGAAGGTGATTATAGAACAATTGTAAATCTATTAACGGATCAAATTGAGTTTTGTAATGTAGTTGTTTTAAACAAAACTGATTTAGTTTCTGAAGCGCATTTAGGACTCTTAAAAGCAACTATTAATAGCTTATCCATCTGCAAAAATTATTGAGTCTAGTTTTAGTAAAATAGATCCAAAAGAAATTTTAAATACAAGATCATTTGATTTTGAAGAAGCCGAAAGAAGTGCTGGATGGATAGAAGAACTTACCAAAAGTGAACATACTCCTGAAACTGAAGAATATGGAATTTCCTCTTTTGTATTTAGAAGTAAAAAACCGTTTCATTTTGAACGTTTTTGGAATTATACACAACTAGAATTCCCTCAAAATATCTTAAGAAGTAAAGGCTTATTTTGGGTAGATTCAAGACCTAAACAAGCTTTAGTTTGGGGACAAGCTGGTGGATCTCTAAGAGCAGATAGTGCAGGTGTTTGGTGGAGCAGTATGTCTTTTCATGAGCGCATACAGCAAATGGTATTTGTAGAAAACCAACAAGAGATTGAATCTGATTGGCATACTATATTTGGAGATCGCAAAAATGAAATTGTATTTATTGGTCAAAATTTAGACGAACAATTGATAAAAAAACAATTAGAAAGTTGCTTGCTTACAGCGTCAGAACTTAAGTCGATAGAATTGCAAAAAGGGTTTCAAGATAATTGGCCAATTGAAAGAGCAACTCAATTAGTATCACAATAACTATTAAAACAAACAAAACTTGCAAAAAGTAAGTTTACGCAACTCAAACAAAAAAATCGAATGTCACAAACAAAAAAAATATATTGGGCAGATAAATTAGGAGCTATTAGTGCTTTTATATGTATCGTTCATTGCCTTGCAGTTCCCACATTTTTGGCTATGGGAATTGGTTTTTTAAGCAATCCAATTATTGCTTTCCTCTTTATTATAGTAGCGTTTTTTTCTATATATAAAACTACCAATGGAAAATTCACAAAGGGAATTAATGTTTTTTTATGGGTTGCTTTTATAGGTTTTGTAATCTCCATATTATTAGAAGAACGCGCTGAAATTTTTGAATATGGAATGTTTCTATTCTCGACATCAATTATTGTTGGGCATTTCTATAACATTCGGAATTGTATAAAATCTTAAATAGTGTCAATTTTTTTACTCTTCTAATGACAATACTTTAGAAGAGAAAGATAGTTAGGGTAATTTAATGATTACAACAACGCACATAAAAAATTACTAGTAAATACTTAATTCATTAGCTATTTTATATATTTGTGATCTGTCTTAAACCGAAAGGTTCGTACTTATCTTAACGAAACTTTCCATATGCAAGCCGTAAGCCATATTTTAGAAACCACGGAATCATCGAACCACTTTCTCCACAATTAAAGGAAGTTTACACTCATTAATTAAGTGTTATTGTTGAAGGAGAATTGGATTTCTTACAAGGCGAGTAGATCGACTAAATAAAAAGTTGTGCTACAACTTTGAATAATAGGGGGAGCAATATTAGACATGCTTTCTTGTCATAACAAATTTCTGAATGTTATTGCTTCTAAACTTGTATTTCTTATATTTGAGGGTATGAAAAATCTACTTCTATTTTTATTTATTCCATTTATTTGTTTTGGACAAGAGTTTGAGTTACCTGCACTAAGACTTAGTAATAATTTTTCAAAACCCAATAGAGTTTTAAAGACAACAATTTCAGACGAATCTTTGTTTAAACAGAATTATAATAATACTGATTTAACACTTGATTATGTTATTAGGTATCATTTTTACACATCAATTGATTTGAATGCAGGAGAAAATCAATTAATAAGTATGGATGGCACTAAATTTAATCTTTCTTCAGAAAATGCTGTGGATTTGACTGATGAAATAATTTCGCTGGTAAGTGGGATGTATTTTGGTAAAAAAGAATTTAATGATTTTAAAAAACAAAATAAAAAATGAAAAAACTATTCTTACTCTACGCATTATGCCTCTTTGGGTGTGAAAATTCAAATCAAATCACCATCACAAAAGTTGAAGGCTCAATGGCATATGAAAATGCCAAGCTATCCATAAAAGAATCACTAATAACAGAAGAAGGTCATTTATTTTCATTTGACATAGAAAATTATGAACTTGGAGTAAAATCTTCTAAGCTTTTTGATTACCAACTTGCAAATTCTGCAAAAGGACAACACATTCATTTTATTATAAATAATGGGCCATATTCCGCAAAATACTCTAAGGATTTTATTCATAATAAATGGGATCAAACTAACGGGAATAATGTTGTTTTAGCCTTTTTATCGCGCTCATATCACGAGTCTGTCAAAAATAAAAACGCCTTTTTTTTAACTCAAATAGGTGGTGAAGTTGCTGATAAAAAAGATTTATCAAAAGAATTGTTATTTTATAGTAGGCCAAAAGGAGTCTATAAAGGCGCCGATACTGAGCGGGTGTTATTAGATTTTTATTTGGTAAACACCAGCTTATCTCCCAATGGGAATAAAGTAAGGGTTACTATACAAGATACTAAATTTTTAATCGATGAATGGGCTCCATACTATATTGAGGGTCTTCCTAAAGGAGAAATTTCAATCACATTAGAATTAATAGACTCAAAAGGTGATTTAATAGACAGCCCTTTCAATCCGTCAGAAAGAACGGTCAGACTGGAAGATTAGGTTTCTTTAAGCAGTTTAGGTTTTCGAAACAAACCACATAAATCGTATATCTATCTCTATAATTTATTCAAGTTACTAGCAATCAAAATTAATTTAAAAGTGTGTTTTTATTTTTAAAAAATAAATCAATATTTGATAGAGTTAAATTACTTTGAACTAAGATGCAACCTTTTTTCTCAAATTACACCCATTATGTAATTAAGAACTATTAAAAATCCCATTTTATGAAAAAACTAATTCTACTACTATCAGTTTTGTTTATTTTGTCTTGTTCTGAAGATACTCCACTTCCACTAGAAAATACACACACTTTAATTACCTATGTAAGTCCAGCTGAAGTAGGATCAATATCTCCCGCAACTGGAGAACATAATCAGTGGGATTATTTAGATGTTACTGCGACTCCGTCCAATGGTTATATTTTTGTTGGTTGGACTTGGAGTGGTATTGTTACTGAAAACACATTATATCCATCAACAACTGTAATTATGGATAACGACTATGAAGTTACGGCTAACTTTGAAATATAATAAAAGTTTACACTCGCTACTTAAGTGTTTTTAGGAAGGAGAAATGGAAGTCTTCCAAGGCGAGTAGATCGACTAAAGAAAAAGTTGTGCTGCAACTTTGAATAATAGGGGTAGCAAAAAAGGTTTACGGAGATGTAAGTCTTTTTCTGTAGTATGGAAAAGTTTTGTTTTATCTTTTTTTATTCAAGAGTAAATTAAATCCATAAACTTGGTGGAGGATGGCAGCCATAAATGTCAATACAATTGACTTTTGAGCGATCACTTGTAGCATAAGATCTGCTTCACTATATATTTTTCCAGGACCAATCTGAGGACCATAAAATATAATTCTCAAATAAATAAATAGTACGATACAAAAGGCTACATACCCTATCACATAGGTGTTGCTAAGTGAGTTAGAATGGTAAACCGCAAGACTATGAAGAATACAAAGGATGAAAAGAGTTAGAAAGGCATAATTTGCAAAAAACACATGCACCTCAAAATGAAGATCGTGAGGTACGAATCCAACTCCAGCATAAAAAAATCCTGCTAGTAACCCTACAGGCATGGTAATTTTAGAATAAAATATTGACTTGCTAGAGTCCTCAATAAGACCAAACACTTTTTTGAAATTTATATAAAATAGCATTAATGTTGCCCCAATCAAAATCAAACTCCCATTAAATAAAAGCATGGATGGGGTATTAACTTTTTGAATAATAGCTGGATTTATCTCGTCTGTATTCGTTTTTAAACTTCCTAATTCACTTAGAAAATTATGAGTAAAAGAATAATAATCTGATTGATAGCCAATAATTTCTTTGTGAGATCCTGGGTGAATTAATGCAGCAATAACACAGCAAAAAAAGAATATTGTAATTGATATAATGGGAAGCCTAACTAGATAAAACCTTGCTTTTTTCAAATGTAACTAATTTACAATAAACTAAATTACTGCAAATATTTTGTAATTCGTTGAGATTTGGGGTGTTTATGGTGGTGGGTGATTTAACTCACAAAAAAAATAGCTCTGCTGCAACTCTGAACAAGAGGAGGAGCAAAAAGGGTTACAGAAATGTAAGCCTTTTTTTGTTTACTGTAACCACTCTAACTATTTGATAAAGAATCCTAGAGGCATAAAACAACTCAACTTCTTAATTTATTATCAAAAACTAAATTTTAGTTACACACTGAAATTTATTGAAATTTTAATGTTTAAATTTATAGGATGAAAAAAAAATGGTTTTTTTTGAAAGTTATTTTAGCACTCTTTTTAATTTTTGGTGGTGTACAGCATTTTACAAGCCCTAATAACTACATTGCATTTGTACCTTCTTTTTTACCTTTTACGCTAGCCATTATATATGTATCTGGGTTTTTTGAAATTTTATTTGGTCTTGCCTTATTTTTTAAAAAACTGGAAATTATTGGTGCTTGGGGTATTTTAATTTTAATGCTTTTATTTTTACCAATTCATATTTGGGATGTATTCTCTGAGACTCCTGCAATAGGGAGCCGAAACGCTGCCCTTGTAAGATTGCCCATTCAATTTTTATTGATAGGTATCTCTTGGAAGGTTAAAAAATGTCTTATAACATAACTTAATTTTAAAATTCTTGAATAAAGTTGCAAAAGAAGAGTATTGCATACAAGAGCTAAAACAATATTAGTAACTGTTTCTCATTATTGTATGGTTTATTGATGCTACTATACTTGTTACATTACCAATTGCTACTCCTGCAGCCCATATAAATAAAGCTTTAATTTATGGTAAAATGATGGAGATAAAGCAATTATGACTACTATTCTAAAGTAGACTTTTGGGTCGTTATCTCATAAGTTTCATTATAATCTTTACGTAAAGTTCCCATGAGTCTATCCCAAAAGAGTAGGTATAAACCATAATTACCGTCAAATTTCTTATGATGAAGGTTGTGAGCTACAGATGTATTTATCCACTTTCCTAACCAATGCTTTTGAAATCCTTTTGGATAAATTTCAAATCCTAAGTGACCGTAGACATTATAAAAAATTTGAAAGATAAAAAATAACCCAAGTGCTGGAGTGTATATAGGCAATGTAAATGCTAGTAAAGGATGTATCCCGACTTCAATAATTGCCTCAAACGGATGAAAAGCGTATGCAGTCCATGGTGACGGGTTTGTAGATTTATGATGAACTAAATGGACATGCTTAAATAAAATAGGGTGGTGCATCAATCTATGCCACCAATAAAACCAAGTATCATGTATGAAAAGCATCAAAAAAAATGACAAAAATAAATACGGATACCCATATTCATCAATATCATTATAGGTATTGGTTAGATGATTAAATTTCACAAAAATAAAGATAATGATGGATGCAAAAATGGAGATTGTAACTATAGACCATAATATATCTCTTCTATAATCAGAAAATTTTGGCATTTTCTTCTGAATCTTTCTAAACCATAGTGGCTTTTTTAGGATTACATAAAACAATATAAAACTTACACCAGCAAATGATAAATATCGAAAAAGAATTGTGCTTGTTACTTTAGCCCAAGCTTCAAGGGAAAAATCCATATTATTAATTTATTACAAATTTAAAATAAATTATTAGTCTGCATAACTTTTTCTAATTCATCTTCTTCAAATCATAAGTAAACCTTATGAATAGAGTTCGAAAAAGAATAACTTAACAGTCTAATAGTTGATAATTATGAAATTAAAATACTGTTTTTAATGAGTTTTAGATAATTCTATTTCGATAGATTTTATGTAATTTAATTTAACAGCAGCATCTCCATTTAATGTTTCGTCTATTGATTCAGCAATTTCTTGATAAGTCATTCCTTTATTTAGACCAATTTTTGTTTTAGTATATAATTCGTGCAGTGAGTTTTTAAGTTTTGTAACATCCTTTTTAGAACTTAAATCACCATGTCCTGGCATAATAATCGTGTTATCATCACACAAAGACTCTAAAGAACTTAAAAGATCGATTAATCCTCTAATAGAACCGCCATTATTCAAATCTACATATGGATACCCATATCTAACAAAAGCATCACCAGTATGAATTATATTAGAACTACTAAAAACAATAACACTGTCACCATCTGTATGAGCTTGTCCAAAATTATATATTTCAATATCCTCATCACCTTCTGTTAAAGTTAAATTACTTTTATAGGTAATAACAGGGAGAGCATCTTTATCATATTTTGGCTGAATAAAGTCTTTTATAAAATCATATATTCCTCCATATAGCTCAGCACTTTGCTTCATTCTTTTTTTTGCATTTATATGAGAAATTATTGGTATTCCTTTTTTTCCAAAAGCTCTATTTCCATCAGAGTGATCATGATGAAAGTGTGTATTGATAATATATTTTATAGGTTTATCTGTAATTTCTCTCAAAGAAGCCATCAATATATCTTCTATAATTTCATATTTGTTATCAATTAAAATAACCTCATTATTAGTAATAAAAACACCCACATTACCTCCACCTCCAACAAGCATGTAAAACTTATTATTTATTTTTTTAATTTCAAAATACTTAACTTCATCTTCTATAGATTTCAATTGATCATTATACTTTGAAAAATTTGAATCTTGTGAAAAAACATGATTTGAAAAAAGAACTAGAAGAAATAAAAATCTCATTTTATTTGATTTATTGTTAATATGATGACCTAATATAAAGAAATAAGGTTAAACATAACTTTTCAATCAAAATCTTTATATTTGATAAACTCTACCCAATGAAAAAAATTATTTTTTTACTTACTCTAATTATTTTTAGCTGTAAAAATAATACCATTTCTTACGAGAGTGTTATTAAAGATGATGCCTTTAGAAAAAAGGTACTCTCTACTAACAATGGGGCTTATATAAAACTGACAGATGGATTTACTTATTATGAAGAAAAAAACGCTAGCAGTGACAAAGGAACTGTCATTTTAGTTCACGGGTTTTCTGTTCCATCTTATATTTGGGACCCAACTACAAATTATTTAACTGAGTTAGGATACCGTGTTGTGGCATTAGATTTATATGGAAGGGGATATTCTAGCAATCCTGACATCCCCCAAACAGATACTTTAAGAGCAAATCAAGTCTTAGAATTGATGTCTAGTTTAAAAATAGATTCAGCGATTGTTTGTGGATTATCAAACGGAGGTCGAATTATATCTAAAATGGCTAGCCTACAACCAACTAAAATTGAAGGGCTTATTTATGTTTCTTCTTCTAGTTTTGAAACTCATGTAGAACAAAATAACAAAACAGTTTCTGAAAAAGAAATTAACGATTACATTGCCACATACCCTGAAAAAGCAATTGGGCAACTTGAAGATTTCTATCAACCAGAAAAATTTACAAATTGGCCAGAACTCTATGAAGAACTTCTTACTCATAAGGGGTTTGCTAAAGCCTTAATTTCTACAAGAAAAAATATAGTTACACTAGATGATATTCATTTAGAAATTAATGATAGGGAAATTCCTGTTTATACTATATGGGGAGTACATGACAAGGTTGTTTTATATGATTCCTTCAAAGAGAAACTGGACTCCATACTGCCAAATAGAAAAGAAGTATTTATAGATGATGCTGCCCATTTACCACATATGGAAAATTCAATTGAATTTGAAAGATACTTCAAAATTTTCATAGATGAAATAATTAAATAAAACAACTTAAAATTATTTTGTAATCTACATCATAAAATTAAAATTTCCGATAGACTAATATGTGAAATTAGTTTGAAAAAAAAATACTTAAAAATATTGCTTAAATTTGTTATCAATGGAAACCTACGCAAATGTCTTATTGATTGCTTTACCAAGTTTTATGGTATTGATTTTAATTGAAATCCTCTACGGATTATGGAGAAAAAATCTCACCTATAATTTAATGGATACTATTTCAAGTTTAAGTGCTGGTACAACTAATATGATTAAAGATCTTTTGGGTATTGGATTTATTATTATTACATATCCTTATATACTAGAAAATATTGCTTTAATAAAACTTGAAGAAAGTATTAGTTTGTATCTAATTGCCTTAGTTTGTATGGATTTTGCTAGTTATTGGAATCATCGATTAAATCATTCAATAAATATATTCTGGAACAGACATGTTGTGCATCACAGCAGTGAAGAATTTAACTTGGCATGTGCCCTTCGTCAAAGCATCTCAAAAAATATTATTGGTTTTGGTGCCTTATTTTTAATTCCGGCGGCTTTATTTGGTGTTCCTCCAAAAATTATTATAGTATTAGCTCCGCTTCATCTTTTTGGTCAATTTTGGTATCATACCCGTCATATTGGAAAATTAGGGTGGCTAGAATATATTTTTGTGACACCCTCACAACACAGAGTTCATCATGCTATCAATAAAGAATATGTTGATAAAAACTTATCTGCCATTTTTTGTATTTGGGACCGATTGTTTGGAACCTTCCAAGAAGAATTAGCTGAAGTTCCTTGTGTATATGGCACATTAAAACCTGTACAAACCTGGAATCCAATCATTATTAATTTTCAACATAATTGGGGGCTAGCAAAAGATGCCTGGCATGCTAAAAACTGGGGAGATAAGTTTAAACTGTGGTTTATGCCAACCGGTTGGAGACCTAAAGATGTAGCTGATCGTTTTCCCATATCAGCTATTGAAAACATTTATGCACTAGAAAAATATGCCCCAAAATACTCAACATTACATAAAATTATTGCGGTATTTCAGTTTGTGTGTTTGAATATCTTTATTTATGTTTTCCTATCCTCTTTTGGTGATCTTAGTGTTGGTTCTCAATTGATTTTTGGACTACTCATTTCAACAACTATCTTTGGATTTACCTCTATAATGGATGGTCACAAATGGGCTTTTTTCTTTGAAATTTCTAGAAGTTTTTTAGGTTTATTATTTTTATTATACCCTTTTAAATTGACTTTATGGGTAATTAATTTTCCTCTTGCTGTATTTACAACAATCTACTTCATAGCAACACTTTTAACAACATTTTTAATGTATCAATCGCCCCCTGAGCGTTCTATATTGGTTTAAATAAGAATCTCTAGAAATGATTTCTACGAACTAAAATCATCTGCTTAAAAGCATTCTTTTTCATAGCTCTCATAGTCATTTAACACAGTGATAATAAAAATAGATTCTTTTAAAAAAAAATTAACCATTTTTTATTATTTTAGTACAAATGTTTTTTACGATAAACTTCAACTATTTTTTATAAAATTACATTCTCATGAAGAAAAAAAAAATTCTTTTTTTTAAGATTACAGGACTGCTAATATTCTTAATACTTCTTAGCGGAGGGTTCTCTTTTTGGTATGTTAACAAGACGTTCCTGACTTTTGAAAATGGGTATGATGAACAAACTAATTTTAGCGAATTAACCAAAGAGGGCTACACTTTTTTTGACAGAAATAACAATGGAAAATTGGATCAATATGAAGATGATCGTGAGTCCATAAAAGCGCGCGTTCATGATGTGCTTTCTCAAATGACCTTAGAAGAAAAAATTCACATACTAAAAGGTGGTGGTATGGCTTCAGGCATTGGAATAACAAAACCAGGTGGAATTCCTGGAGCGGTTGGTACTATTGTTCCAACAACAAGACTAGGAATTCCAACAATATATCTTTCTGATGGACCTGCAGGGCTTAGAATTGAGCCCACACGAGAGGGTGAAGACAAAACCTTTTATTGTACCGCTTTTCCAATTTCAACATTACTAGCATCATCTTGGAATAAAGCTATGATTTATGAGGTTGGAGATGCTATGGGTAAAGAAGCAGAAGCATATGGTATTGATGTTATTCTAGGACCTGCGACAAATATTCATAGACATCCGTTGTGTGGTCGAAATTTTGAATATTTTTCTGAAGACCCCTTACTTTCTGGTTTAATGGGGGCAGCAATTGTAAATGGCATACAGAGTAACGGTGTAGGAACTTCCTTGAAACATTTTGTAGCTAATAACCAAGAAACAAATCGCTTATTAAATGATGTAATTGTTTCAGACAGAGCGATGCGTGAAATATATTTAAAAGGATTTGAACATATCGTAAAACGTTCTCAACCATGGACCATCATGTCTTCTTACAATAAAGTAAATGGAACGTACACCTCTGAAAGCAACAGTCTTTTAACCGATGTACTTAGAGATGAATGGGGCTTTGAAGGCTTAGTAATGACAGATTGGTTTGGAGGTAAAAATGTTGCTGCACAAATATCTGCAGGGAATGATTTATTAGAACCAGGAACCAACAGACAATGGAAAGCTTTAATTAAAGCCGCAGAAAACGGAGAGTTGTCTTTAAATAATATAAATAGAGCCACTTCGCGTATTTTAACCTTAGTTTTTAAGACTAAAAAAATGCAGAGTTATAACTATAACAGTACCCCGGATTTAAAAAAAAATGCTGAAATAACAAGAAATTCAGCTTCTGAAGGAATGGTTTTACTAAAAAATGAAGATGTTTTACCCTTTTCTGATATAAATAATATAGCATTATTGGGTGTAACATCATATGAATTTATTGCAGGTGGAACTGGATCGGGAGATGTTAATGAAGCTTATACCATTTCTTTAGAAGAAGGATTGAGTAATGCTGGATTTGATATCAATAATGTGGCGCAACAAGCTTTTGATACTCATAGAATAGCTACTATTGAAAGCTTTAAACGACCTGGAGGGATAGAAGCTATATTCACCCCTTTTAAACCTACCGAAATGACGTATACAACAGAGCAACTTCACGACATTGTTACAACCTCTGATATAGGTATTTTAACCTTAGGCAGAAATGCAGGTGAAGGTGGAGACCGTCTAGAAAAAGATGATTTCCTGCTTACGGAAGCCGAGCAAGAAATGATTTATAAAATTACAGAAGCTTTTCATAAGGAGAATAAAAAAATAATAGTAGTTCTTAATATTGGAGGAGTTATTGAAACAACCTCTTGGAAAAACCTACCTGATGCTATTCTACTAGCTTGGCAAGGAGGACAAGAAGGGGGAAATTCTGTAACTGATATTCTTACTGGAAAAGTGAATCCTAGTGGAAAACTACCAATGACTTTCCCTGTAAATTTATCAGACCATATTTCAAACGATAATTTTCCTAAAAACCCTAAAATGATCACGCTAGAAGGTATGGTTAAAAATTTAATATTTCCACCAAATGAACTTCCAGGAGCCCAAAAAGTTAGAGATGAGGATTACACACATTATGATGAGGGAGTTTTTGTGGGCTATCGCCATTTTGATACCAAAAATATTGATGTTTCTTATCCTTTTGGATATGGACTAAGTTATACTGATTTTGAATATCAAGCGATGAAAGTTAGCCTAAAAAATGACACCATTAATATTGCAGTAACCATAAAAAATACAGGAAAATTTTCAGGAAAAGAAGTCGTACAGTTTTATACTGAAAAGCTGAATTCAGAAATTAATCGACCAACTCAGGAATTAAAGGCTTTTACTAAAACCAAACGTATAGAGTCAGAAGCAATGGAACGCGTTTTTGTCAAAATTCCAATAAAAGAATTGAGTTACTGGAATGAAAAAAAGAATGATTGGGATTTGGAAAAAGGAGGTTACAATATAAAAGTTGGTGCATCTTCAAGAGATATAAGACAAGTAGAGCTACTAAATTTATAATATATCAGACAACCATCATACTGAATGAAAATCTTAAAATATAGCCAATTTTTTTAAAAATGTAATTTGTACTGATTAAAAAATTATTTTTGACAAATTATTTTTGCCTTAAGTGCTCTATGCTTTATGAGAATTTTAATTCTAATTTTTTGTTTTTGTGTAGGACAACTTATTTTTGCTCAAAAAACTTTTACCCCAACTAAAATAAATGAAAATCAAATAATTATAGATGGTTATTTGTCTGAAGATATCTGGTCAAATGCTGTCAAGATTCCTTTTGATGTTGAGTTTAGCCCCGCTAACAATGAAGCAGCACGAAAAGAAACAACAGCGTATATTTCCTATTCTGACACTCACTTATTTGTTGGAATTTATGCAAAAGATAATCCTAAAAATATTCGTGCCTCTATTCGTCCTAGAGACGATTTTTCTATTTGGAACGATGATCTTGTATTGATGCGATTAGATCCATTTGCAGATGCTAGAAGTAATTTAGGCCTTGCCGTTAATGCTTTGGGGAGTCAGTTTGATGTTAAACAGGTAAATGCATTATCTGATAATGATCGTTATGATAGCACCTTCAACATCAATTTTGAATCTAAGGCTGCTATTATTGAGGATGGCTATTCTATAGAAATGAAAATTCCATTTTCAGAAATTCCTTTTCCTAGTGGAACTAATCAAGAATGGCATATCAATTTTTACAGGAGATATTTTGAAAATGGAAATGAAATTGAGGTAAGTAGTCAACCTCGCGATAGGGATAATAGTTGTGTGGTCTGCCAAACAACTGATAACCTAATTTTAAAAGATATTATTATTGATAAACGACTAGAAATATTACCCTACGTTTCTAGCAATATTCAAGGATCCAGAAACTTGCCTAATGAAAAAATGAACTACGGGTCTGTAAAAGGAAATGTTGGTTTAGGAGTCAATTTAGATATCAATAAAAACACCAGTTTTGAACTAACACTGAATCCTGATTTTTCCCAAGTAGAAGCAGATGTAACACAAATAGATGTCAACTCTTCTTTTTCATTACAATACCCAGAAAGACGACCATTTTTTAATAGAGGAACAGATCTTGTAAATTTTACCGATGGTGCATTTTACTCCAGATCTATTGTAAACCCCTCTATTGCCACAAAATTAATAAGCCAGGGCAGGAAATCTCGTTTATTTCTGCTAAATGCATTGGATAAAAACTCTGTATACCTAGTGGGTGGTGAAGACAGATCTTATTCTGGACAAGGTGGAGAAAGTGTCGTGAATGTTCTTCGATATCAACATCTATTGAGTCCCAAATCTCGATTTGGTGGTGTAATGATGAATAGATTCTATAAAGGTGGAGGCTTTGGTCATCTTTTTGGGATTGATGGACTTTTTCTATTGAACCAAAACTTACGGTTAAGTTTTGAAGTCTTCAAAAACATCAATGAAGAACCCATAAATGATTGGATAGATACCGATGCAACTATTAATGGAAAAACCATTGCTTTAGACGGAGACAAGGTCAATGGTGATGCCCTTTATGTTCAGCTTTACCGAAAAACAGAACATTGGGAAAGCTATATTTATTATCGAAATATTTCTCCTCAATACCGTTCTGATGTTGGTTTTGTTGTTAAGAACAATCGTCGTTGGGGAACCCTTTCTCATGAATATATTAATATCATTAACAAACCTGCAGTGCAGTCGTTTGGTTTTGGAACCAAAGTAGATGTTGTCTATACTTTTGAGGATTTATATAAAAACTTTAGTGTTGATTTGTTTGCTTCTATTAAGACCTTCGGACAAACTGAACTCACCTACACACTTGATTATGATGCTGTAAAAACCTTTTTAGGAATTCGATTTACAGATTTGCCAACGCATTCGTTTTCTTTAAATGGTTCACCTAGTGAATCATTTAATTTTCGCGCAAACCTTGATAGAGGAAAAGACTTATCTGTTAATGAAGACATTCCTGAAGTTGGAAAACTTAGCTCTTCATACTTAACATTAAATTTTCAAGTCAATGACAATTTAATTATAAATCCATCACTGAGGTATTCAAAACTAGATCGACTAGATGGCAGTGGAAACTATTTTGAAGGTAGTATTGCACGCATCAATTTGAGATATCAGTTTAGTAATACTTTCAATATTCGATTAGTTTCCCAAAAAAATTCATTTACCAATCAATTTTTTATTCAGCCTTTGGTTCAATGGAACCCAAACCCTTCAACAATATTATATCTGGGAGGAAATCAAAATACAATTGAAGATATTGAAGGTGCTCATTTTCAATTACTGCAATTTAATCAAACTCAATTTTTCTTTAAATTTCAATATTTAATTGGTCTTTAAAAACTAATTAACAGCTTTGAGATTCTATCCACGAAATTCTAAAAAAGAATGATACTTTTTAGTGCATCCTATTCATCAATTTAATGTGATTTATAACTGAATCAAAGGGATGAAAAAATAATCCTTTTATGTTGTAATATTTTTTTTACTTTTAGGGGATGAATAAAAACTTTTCTGCCAAAATTGATGGTGCAGAGATATCATGGTTTGCTCCACTATGCGATGGAGACGATGATTTTCTGGGAAATCGCAACCCTCTCTACAAAAGTTCATGGGAGAATACATCTAATATAGTTAGCACTGCTGATGAATTCGGCTTTAAAAATGTTTTGTGTCCTTCGTCTTACCAAGTAGGTCAAGACCCCATATCTTTTGCTGCAGGAATGGCAGCTATCACAAAACAGATAAATTTTCTGGTAGCCATTAGATGTGGAGAGCTACACCCACCTATGTTGGCTAGAACTATCGCTTCACTAGATCATATGCTCAAAGGACGTCTTACCATTAATATTATTTCGTCTGACTTACCAGGAATGAAATTATCTTCAAAAGAACGCTATGCTCGTTCTAGGGAGGTCATTCAGATTCTAAAACAATCTTGGACACAAGATCAAATTAAATTTAAGGGAAAGTATTACCAGTTAGATCTAAACACAAGACCTGTAAAACCCTACCAACAAAATGGTGGTCCACTATTATATTTTGGTGGCTATTCTCCAGATGGAGTAGATCTTTGCGCAGAATTCTGTGATGTCTATCTGATGTGGCCTGAGACAGAATTTAAGTTAAAGAATTTAATGGATGTGATGACTCTAAAAGCAGCAAAATACAATCGAACAGTAAAATTTGGCCTGAGAGTTCATGTAATTGTTCGAGAGACTGAAAAAGAAGCTCGTGATTATGCAGATAGTTTAATTTCTAAATTAGATATTAAAATGGGAACTGACATCCGAAATAGAGCACAAGACGCAACATCATTAGGTGTTGCTAGACAGTCACAATTACGTGAAGAAGCAGATGAAAAATATTATGTAGAACCTAACTTATGGACAGGAATAGGCTTAGCACGTTCGGGTTGTGGTGCAGCTATTGTTGGAAACCCCGATCAAGTTGTAGCAAAAATCAAACATTACATAGAAATGGGAATTAATTCTTTTATTTTTTCTGGATACCCCCATCAAAAAGAATGTGAATTGTTTGCAAAATTAGTACTTCCAAGATTAAAAACTGTTTCCTTACCAGAAGTATTTGGACGAATGCCAAAAAACATCCCTAATAGTCCTTTAGCTAACGGACCAAGAAAATAATTATGATAGATTTTATAATTGTAATTACTTATTTTGTAGTCATATTATTTGTAGCTCTTCGCGGTAAAATTAGTGCAGATAGTTCTGCTGATGAGTACTTTCTAAGCTCAAGAAATTTACCATGGTACTCTATTGCTCTTTCTACCATTGCAACAAACATTCAAGGATATCAGTTTTTAGGAATGATGGGGTCTGCCTATCTTTTTGGTTTAGCTCAAGCCAATCTTGAAATTAATGCAGTACAGGGAATCTTATTAGGTACTTTTGTTTTTGTTCCTCTTTTTTTGAAAGAAAAAATAACAACTGTTACGCAGTTTATTGCAAAAAAATTAGGGAAACGTATTGCTCTATTTTACTCATTAACTAATATGGCTCTGTTTGCAACTGTTACCCTTGGAGCTGCTCTTTTTTGGGGTGCTTATGCTGCAGATATGGTCTTTAGCGAGCAACTCTCTTTTTTAAGTGATAATAGACTAATTCGTATTGCAATATTAATTGTTATACTTGGAGTTTTTTCAGCAATTTACACTTATTTCGGAGGGCTAAGTGCTGTCGTAAAAACTGATATAATTCAGTTTGGAACATTACTTTTAGGAGGT